>Ga0228634_1000030_pt1 | contig 136757 bp, 123 predicted proteins | sample 42DmetaG_FD_190063 | JGI IMG/M metagenome (GOLD analysis project Ga0228634, IMG submission 190063) | Seawater microbial communities from Monterey Bay, California, United States - 42D | ecosystem: Environmental > Aquatic > Marine > Coastal | place: USA: California | collected 2016-09-27 | reverse complement strand
AAGTTGATGCTATTAGAACAAAAAAAAACATTTAAAGAGTTCTCCGAAAGCGATGAATCAATTGCACCAAGTATTTTATCTAATAGGTTAAAAACACTTAAAAAAATAGGATTTATAGTCAAACAAAAATTGCCTGACAACCAAAAAACTAATCACTATTTACTAACTGAAAAAGGACTTTCGTTAACTCCGGTTATAATAGAGTTGGCCTTGTGGAGCCATCACAATATTAAAACTGTCGATAATCAAGACATATCAAATGTTAAAGATAAAAATGAATTACACCTGGCAATCATTGAAAGATATAAATCAAAAACGGTTACACTATAATAGTATAACCGTTTTATTGTTTTAATAGCGGGAATTGGATTCATTTCTCCCTTCGATCGAAATGGGCCAAAGAGGAGAGCAGCCCAAAGGAACTCCGATTGCTTTGCAATCTGATTTTTTCTTTTGTTCTCAAGACGATGCAAGCATCACTTGACCCCAAAATAAAAACTCCTTGATTTCTCAAGGAGTTTCTTTGTAGCGGGAGCCAGACTCGAACTGACGATCTTCGGGTTATGAGCCCGACGAGATACCACTTCTCCATCCCGCAATATATCTTAGGTAGTTGTTATCTATCTTGGGAGGACAAAAGTAAGCCTTTTTGTCGGTTCAGCAAAATTCACATTTAGTTTTTTATAACTTATTTATATTCCTCCATTTTCTGCGTTCAATTGAATTGAATTCAGTTAATTTAGTACACTGAATGAAAATTTTGCAAAACATAGGGGAATATTTTATTTTGATGGGAAGAACCTTCTCTCAACCCACAAAAGCCTCTTTAATTAGGAAGCAAATCTCATTTGAACTGAACTCTCTTGGGCTCGGCTCTATGGGTATTATCACAATCATTTCAGCTTTCATGGGAGCCGTAATTACGCTGCAAACCGCATCCAATATCGACAGTGCTTTAATACCTGATTACACCGTTGGATTTACAGCAAGGCAGTCGATGATTTTAGAATTTTCTACCACCATCATTGCCCTGATCTTGGCAGGCAAGGTGGGTTCTAACATTGCTTCTGAAATAGGAATGATGCGGGTAACTGAACAAATTGACGCATTAGAAATAATGGGAGTAAATTCAGCCTCTTACTTAATCGTTCCCAAAATACTAGCAGCCGTAATTATAAATCCCTTTTTAGCAATTTGGAGTATGTTTATTGGGATATCTGGAGGTTATCTAGTAGCTGAATTCTCTGGAGTCGTTACGACAGATGCATTTATTGAAGGGGTTCAATTAGACTTTAAAATGTTTTCAATTTACTATGCGCTGATAAAAACAGCTGTATTTGCATTTATCATAACATCTATACCGGCCTATTATGGCTACAATGTAAAAGGTGGTGCATTAGAGGTTGGTGTTGCAAGTACCAAAGGTGTGGTAACATCTAGTATCGTTATTTTAATCGCAAACTACGTCATCACTCAATTATTACTAATTTGATTGAACTTAAAAACATATCAAAGTCATTTAACGGCAAACAAATTTTGCACGGTATTGATGTGGTTTACGAGAAAGGTAAAACCAATTTAATCATTGGAGCTTCCGGTTCAGGAAAGTCCGTGCTAACAAAATGCACCGTAGGACTTATTGAACCTGACGAAGGGCAAGTGCTTTATAACGGAAAGAATTTTACAGCTATGAAACTGGACGACAGAAAAGAAGTCCGAAAGAAGATTGGGATGTTGTTTCAGGGGGGTGCATTATTTGATTCATTAAGTGTGGAAGAAAATATTAAATTCCCACTGCGAATGCATGCAAGCATGACGGAGAAAGAAATGCAAGACCGAGTGAATTTCTGCCTTGGCAGAGTTAATATGAGCGGTATCAATGATCGATTCCCTGCTGAAATAAGTGGAGGAATGCAGAAAAGAGTTGGCATTGCCAGAGCCATTTCATTAGGTCCAAGCTACTTGTTTTGTGACGAGCCAAACTCAGGGTTAGATCCTGGTACTTCTATTTTAATTGATAACCTAATTAAAGAATTAACCGAGGAATTCCAAATTACTACCGTAGTAGTAACGCATGACATGAATTCAGTAATGGAAATTGGCGACCATGTAATTTTCATTCACAAAGGTCACAAGCACTGGGAAGGAACAAAAGACACGATTCTTAAAACCACCAACAAAGAGCTGTCTGACTTGGTTTTCGCCTCAGATTTGATGAAGAAGGTTCGAAAGCTAAGCTAAGAATTATCCCTCTATCTATTCAATCTATACTTTCTTGCTATTTACTAGATAAGCAATTAGTGAACAAGGTAATACAGTTTAAGAAACAAAAAAGGCATTTCCTTTTATGGAAATGCCTTTTTAATAGAATTCTATTAACAGTATTAGTTCACTGCGGCTTGAAATTCTGAATCATCTTTATACTTTGTGAATTCAGCATCTTTCTTTGCTCTTGCTTTCATGTCACCATTTGCAGCAACAGAAGCTTTCAAGTTAGAAACCATCACGTTCTTATCTCCTTTTCTTGCTCCAATAATTGCCTTCAAATATAAGCTCTCTGCAGAACTAGCAGTTGAAGAACCATCTATTGTCTGCATGGCAGTTTCGTAGTCTCCGTTCAACGTTTGTGCTAATGCAGCGTTATAAGACTTTGTAGAACCATAGCTTGTAACCGCTGTAGAATAGTCTCCCATCCACATTTGTAAGTAACCCATGTTCGCTCCAACTTCTGGACCTGCTCCGTTTGCAGCAGCATAATACTCCATTGCCTTGTCAGTATTACCCATTGATCTTTCGTAAACTCCTAAGTTGTTATTTACAACAGGGTTGTTTGGAGATAATGAGTTTGCTTTGTCAAAGTTCGCCTTCGCATCAGCCATTGAATTTTGCATAGATTGGATATAACCTACATTGTTTGGTCCTCTCCAATCGTTTGGAAATTGCTTTGTGAAAGTTGTATAGATATCCATTTTCTTTTGCATGTCATCAAACATAGTTGCTGCATATAACAATTCCTCAGCACTTAACGTGTCAGGATTTGAAGTAGCAAAATCTTTAATTTTCTCATCAGAAAAACTGGTCATCTCTCCTTTAAGGTTCACTTCAGATCTTCTTAAGCTTGGCAATATCTTTTCTTGGATTACTTCAAAAGTTGCCGCTAAGTTTCTGATCTCTTCTTCTCTCTTCGTATTATCTTCATACATTGAAAGAACTCTTAAGATTAAATCCTTATCCTTAATGTCAGAAGCTTGCATAGCAGCCTTAAAGCCATCCCAATCTTCTCCCTTACCGTTTTTCATGAAGAAATCCTTGTCTGAAGCAGCTTTAACTTTCGCACTTCTTAAGATAGAGTTCACAGCAGAAGCTCCGGTGTTAGCTCTTTGATCCGCCAAGTTAGCATTCAGTGAAATTTCTCCTTCTGGTGAAGCATAAGCTGTAACATCTGTTCCTTTAAAAACAAACATTGGATTCTTTGCCATTTTAGCTGCCCATGCCTTCATTGTTTTCACATCTTCGTCAGATAACTCAGAAGAACGAACATAAGATTTGTTCTTTTCATAATTGATAACAGCTGCAGCATTCATTGGAGTAGTTTTTGTAAACTTATCAGCTCCAAGTATTACTTTATCGTCATCCATTGCTGACATAGGTGTTATAACTGTACCCGTTGCAATTTGAACCGGCTCAAATGCCTTTTCTTTTCCCTTATACTTTCCTGCTGCTGAAGCATTCAAAGTCGCTACATCCATTCCTGTTACATATGCAACTTTATCTGTATAAGAAAAGCTTCCACCTTTCTCATAAGCTATTTTTTGCCCGTCTACTTCAGAATCTTCTCCTGCTAAGACAATCTTATCAAGGTTCTTATCACCACCTTCATAATTAATCATTGGAGTAATTTCCACTGAAACTTTCTTATTGAAAAACCTCGGCGGAATTGTTCCGGCAATGTTAATTTCAACACTGTCTCCATGCATCTCTAAAGGATTGGGAGTGACCGTATAGCTCACCTCTGAAGCTCTTTTAGTCATATTATTCAAAGGATTACAAGCTACTGTAGTAACTGCAGCTAATCCTATAACCGCGAATGATTTAATGGTCTTATTCTTCATGTCAAATTATGTTCTAAACATTTTAGTTCTAATGTGCAATATTAGTTAATTCTGTTATTACATACAAATAACGCACTACTTCCTTTCAATTCAAATTTATTTTTGCACAAACAATGCGCACTCAAGTTCATCTTGACATTCCTGCAGATCGTTTTTAATTGATTTTAAGGAATATGGAAGGCAAAACTCAGGGGCTAAATCTACAAATGGTAAAAGAACAAATTTTCGGTTGGTTAAAAGTGGATGTGGAATGGTAAGACAAAGGGAGTCTATGGTTGCATTATTATAGGTTAAGATGTCAATATCTATAACCCGATTCTGATACTGGCCTCCCCTTGATTTTTCGAGTCTACCCATTCCTAATTCAATTTCTTGAACTTTCTTTAACAATTGTATTGGTGCTAAACCGGTCTTCACGTGAACCACACAATTCAAAAAAGGGTTTAGAAGTTCGTTGCCCCATGGTTGCGATTCATAAACCTCAGAAAATTCAATTGGTTCAGTTGCTATAAGTTGCAGTTGCTTACCTGCCTCATCTAAGTATAACAGACGATCTCCAACATTAGACCCCAAGCAAAGATACACGTTATTTCCCCTTTTATCACTTCGCATTACCATTAATGTAAATCTATTCAATTGCACTCATTAATGCGGTTAGGTTTGTAAAAAATATTTAATCTATGAAACAGTTTTTCAAATTTATGTTCGCCTCCATGTTGGGGTTTAGCTTAACCATCTTTTTAGTAGTCGTGTTCTTTATTGCGAGTATTTCAGCCCTAGTTGCTGGTGCTGAAAATAAAGAGGCTCCAAAAATTGCTCAAAACAGTGTTCTTCATATTCAATTCGAAAATGCGATTCAAGATCGACCGTCAAACAATCCATTTGAAAATATTGACTTTAACACCTTCGAGAATAAAACTCCGTTGAGTTTAAAAAATATCCTAGATAACATTAAAAAAGCAAAATCCAATGATGATATTAAAGGTATTTATTTAGACATAGCATCGCTGCAAGCGAACATGGCAAATATTGAAGAAATCAGAAACGAACTCATCGACTTTAAAGAATCTGGTAAATTTATTGTTAGCTACAGCGAAAATTTTGGCCAAAGCGAATACTATTTAAGCAGTGTCGCTGATGAGATTTATTTAAACCCAGCAGGAGAAATGACTTTTAAAGGGCTAAGTGCGCAAGTGATGTTCTTTAAAGACATGCTTGGCAGACTAGATATTGACATGCAGGTGATTCGTCATGGTAAATTTAAAAGTGCTATCGAACCTTTCATAAGAGAAGATATGAGTGATGCTAACAGAGAGCAGGTTTCTACACTTGTAAATACCTTGTGGAACCACATGACCAATCAGATCTCAAGTGCACGGAACATTTCAGTAGAAGAATTGAACACCATTGCAGACGAACTATTAATTAGAAGTGCAATTGATGCAAAGCAATACCAATTAGTTGATGATTTATTGTATGAGGATGAAGTTTTAGCTGCCTTAAAAATGAAAGTTGGGATTGAAGAAGACGAGACGCTGAAAACTATTGCATTGAAAAAATTAAACAAAGTAAAAGACAGTAAAATCGAGGGTAGTAAACTTAAAATCAACTCTAAAAATAGAATTGCAGTTATTTTTGCCGAAGGCGAAATCGTTAGTGGCGAAAGTCGTGACGGAGTTATGGGATCAGAGACTGTTGCAAATGCAATTAAAGACGCAAGATTAGACAGTAAAATAAAAGCAATTGTTTTACGAGTTAACTCCCCTGGAGGAAGCGCTCTTGCATCAGATGTTATGTGGCGAGAAGTAATGCTAGCAAAAGCAGAAAAGCCGGTAATTGTTTCAATGGGAGGCGTTGCAGCCTCAGGTGGTTATTACATCTCTTGCGCTGCGGACAAAATTTTTGCAGAAGCAAGTACCATAACTGGTTCGATAGGAGTATTTGGATTAATTCCTAACATGAAAGGAATGTTTAATAATAAGCTTGGAATTAACATAGACCGAGTAAATACCAATACATTTTCCGATGGTTTAACACCTTTCAGACCTTTAGAAGTAAAGGAAAGAGAAGCTTTAAAAAGTATGATTGAAACCATTTATTCAGATTTTACTCAAAAAGTTGCTGACGGTAGAGGTATGACTCAAGCAAATGTAGACAGCATCGGACAAGGGAGAGTTTGGACAGGAATTAATGCTAAAGAAATAGGGTTAGTTGATGAAATTGGAGGCTTAAATGACGCCATAGCGTTCGCTGTTGAAACAACAGGTGTAGAAGATTATAGACTGCAAGAATTGCCGACACAAGAAGACCCATTCGAAAAAATGATGAAGGAGTTTTCAACTGAGGTGAAGTACAAAATTCTTGGTGAAGACCTTGGAAAAGCCGAGCACTATTACAGAAATATTAAAAGCGTAATTAGCACAAGAGGAGTATATACAAGACTCCCGGTTGATATTATTATTGACTAAAGCTAAAGCAACACTTTTTTAAACCGCTTCCTTTACATAAAGAGAAGCGGTTTTTTTATGAGCATTTTGCACAGAATATCATTATTTTTATAGAAACCAAACTTCACTCGAAACATGCCCATTTTCAATTCAATTTTTTCTTGGTGGATGAAAAAGAGGGCTCATCAAATTGAGCTTTTCTTAAAGTACCCTATCGAAGTCCAAAATGAGCGGTTTGAAGAACTAATTACAACAGCAAAAAACACCGAATTTGGGAAAAAATACAAATTCAACTTGTTAGACACAATTCAGCAATTCAAAGAAACGGTTCCCGTTCACGATTATGAAGACTTAAAACCCTATGTCGACCGATTAAAAAGAGGCGAACAAAACCTGATTTGGCCATCAGAAACAAAGTGGTTTGCAAAGTCCTCCGGAACCACTTCTGATAAAAGCAAGTTTATTCCGGTTACAAAGGAGGCATTAGAAGAGTGCCACTATAAGGGAGGAAAAGACATGCTTTCCATTTATTGTAAGCGACACTCAGAAACGTTTGTGTTTACCGGGAAAACACTAATGATGGGAGGTAGCAGTCAAAGTATTGATCCTAACACCGAATCGTATGAGGGAGATTTGTCTTCGATAATTATTCAGAACTTACCCTTTTGGGCAGACATTATGCGAACTCCTAACAGAGAAACTGCTTTAATGAAAGATTTTGAAGAAAAGCTTTCGAGAATGACCAAAATAACGGTAAATGAAAATGTCACAAGCCTCTCCGGGGTACCTTCTTGGATGCTAATTTTATTAAATAAGATATTAGAAGAAACCGGAGCGCCAAATATATCCACCATTTGGCCCAACCTAGAAGTTTTCTTTCACGGGGGTGTAGCGTTTACACCTTACCGCCAGCAGTTTAAGGAGCTAATTCCAAGTTCTAAGATGAACTACATGGAAACCTACAATGCCTCCGAAGGTTTTTTCGGCATAGAGGATTTACACCATGAAGGCGAACTACTATTGATGCTAGACTACGGAATTTACTACGAATTTGCTCCCATGCAGGAGTGGAACAAAAAATTTCCGGAGACACTCAGTTTAGACGAGGTAGAGCTTGAAACGAATTATGCCTTGATTATTTCGACAAATGCAGGATTATGGCGCTATAAAATTGGGGACACGATCCAATTTGTATCAAAATACCCTTTTCGAATTAAGGTTTCGGGAAGGACAAAACATTACATGAACGCATTTGGAGAAGAAGTGATTATTGATAATGCCGAACAAGCTTTAGAGCATGCATGTAATTTGACAAGCTCAAGTATAGAAGACTACACGGCGGCTCCAATTTATTTAACACACAAAGAAGCAGGAAAACATCAATGGCTGATTGAATTTCGGAAAAAGCCAAATGACTTAGCGCAATTCACACATTACCTAGATGAAAAGCTAAAAGAGCTCAACTCTGACTACGAAGCAAAACGAAAAGGTAATATGGCACTAGAATTGCCGTTAGTTCAACCCATGCCCGATAAAACCTTTTACAATTGGATGAAGAAAAAAAACAAATTAGGGAGTCAGAATAAAGTTCCCAGACTGAGTAATACGCGAGAGCATATTGAGGACATCCTTGCCATGAATCAAATCGTCTAAATGAAAGCTACCCTTTTTACCTTTTTATTTCTCTGCATTTGCTTTACTGGATTATCTCAAGAAGTAGTATCTCGAGAAGTTGTATTTGGGAAAAGGCTATTTGCATTTCCCCATAAAGCAGATCACTTTACTACAGATCAACTTGGCAATATATTTCTTTGGAATGACAACATTATATGGATGTATTCTAACAAAGGGGACTCACTTGCTGCCTTTAACAGCAGGAAATACGGGTCAATTAGTCATGTAGATGCGACCAACCCTTATGAAATATTAGTCTTTTTTGCTGATTACAACTTGGTGCTTTTTTTGGACAATTATTTGAGCGACAATGGAAAGGATATTGACTTACAAGAGTTAGGGTATGACCAAATCTCCAATGCATGTAAATCTCGTGCTAACGGTATTTGGATTTATGATGTAATCCAACAACGAGCAATCCATTTGAATGACAATTATGTTAAAGACAAACAGACATTAAACCTTTCGCAGTGGTTCAATGAAAGAATTACACCGAATCTACTATTGGAGTTTAACAATCAACTTTTCATTAGTTCGGACGAAGCACTTTTTGTTTTTGACCATTTTGGAACATTCAAGCACAAAATTCCAATTAAGAACATTACTACTTTTCAAATTGTGAACGAAGAGATTCGATATTTAAAGGATCAAAACTACTGCAGCTATATTCAAAAGAGCTTCGATGAATCATGTCGTGAAATTCCAATTAAATCATTGAAAAATCTTCGGGTTGAAAAAACTGGACTTTACGTTTTTACCTCTGAAAAGCTAAGCGTTTTTTCGACGAATAAATAATAAAAAGCCTTGCTGTCCGTCTGCTTTTTGTTATCTTAGTGACTTATAAAATAGCACGTATGCACATAGCAATAGCAGGGAATATCGGGTCTGGAAAAACCACTTTAACATCACTTTTAGCAAAACATTACAAATGGGAACCGCATTTTGAGGATGCGGATGAAAATCCGTATTTGAATGATTTCTACAATGACATGCAGCGTTGGTCGTTCAACTTACAAGTTTATTTCCTGAATAACCGATTTAGTCAGGTACAAGAGTTTAGGAACAATAAGAAAAATGTCATCCAGGATCGAACGATTTATGAAGATGCTTACATCTTTGCTCCGAACCTACATGCTATGGGTTTAATGACTTCAAGAGATTTTGAGAGTTATTTTTCACTGTTCAAGTTAATGGAGTCGTTCATCGCTCCTCCCGACCTACTAATCTACCTGAGAGCCTCTATACCTGTGCTTGTGGATCAAATTAGTAACCGAGGAAGAGAGTACGAAGAAAGTATTAGATTGGATTATTTAAAACGCTTAAACGAGCGCTATGAAGCATGGATTAGCACCTATGACCAAGGCAAACTACTAGTAATTGACGTTGACAACATTAACTTCTTAGAAAACAAAGAAGACTTAGGAAATGTAATTAGCAAAATAGACGCTGAAGTTCACGGCTTATTTTAATTTATTAAAACCGAGACATAAAAAAACCTTGTCACACTGAGCGTAGTCGAAGTGGACAAGGTTTTTTTATGTCTTAGAAGTGCACTTTACATTCGAAATGCTTTTAGTTGGAATTTTAAATCAAAGTTGTCGTAGATGAATTTATCTAACACCGCTTCGAAAGTCTTGGACTTGTATTTGATTCCAAATTTTGTTCTGTCAATAGCAAACGCCGAAGTGATGCCAAAGCCTTCTTCAGTTGGTCTAACCTCAACATCAAACTTTATAACCTCAGTAACATCTTTAATCGTAAACTCACCTACTAAAACTTGTTCTCCATCATCGTCCATCATACCTCTAGAGATGTGCAATCTTGCTTTTGGAAATTGAGCAACATCGAAAAAATCAGGCGCTTTTAAATGACCCTCTAGATCTTGATTTTCTTCAGGGTCTTCAATATCAGTAACTGTAATTGAATTCATATCCATGATAATTTCACCTTCTTGAATAACTCCATCCTTAACAACCACTGATCCATTCTCAATTCGAATATCTCCGTAGTGCTCTCCTCCTACTTTCTTTCCAACCCATCTCAATCTACCACTTTCAGCATTAAGAGCATAGCTACCATCTGCAATACTACTTCCATCCATTGCAGTTTCAACAGGCATTGTCACTGCCGACTCTGCACCATGAGATGTTGCAGCTCCGTGACCACCGCCTTCAGCGATATGTGGAGCAATTACTAATGAAACGATAGACATTAACTTAATTAGAATATTCATAGATGGACCTGAAGTATCCTTAAATGGATCACCTACAGTATCACCGGTTACTGAAGCAGAGTGTGCATCAGAACCTTTGTACTCCATTTTACCATTAATCATAACTCCTTTCTCAAAAGATTTCTTAGCATTATCCCATGCTCCTCCTGCATTGTTTTGGAAAATTCCCATCAATACACCAGAAACAGTAACTCCTGCTAATAAACCTCCTAAAACTTCAGGACCAAAAGCAAAACCAACTAAAATAGGAACTATCAACGCAATCAATCCCGGTAAAATCATTTCTCGGATAGATGCTTTTGTAGAAATTTCTACACACTTATCGTATTCTGGTTTTGCCTTGTATTCCATGATACCTGGAATCTCTTTGAATTGGCGTCTAACTTCTTGAACCATGTCCATTGCAGCTCTACCAACTGCAGCAATTGTAAGTGCAGAGAAAATGAAAGGAATCATCGCTCCAACAAATAAACCTGCTAAAACATTAGCTTTGTAAATGTCAATAGAATCAATTCCTGAAATACCAACAAAAGCTGCAAACAATGCTAACGCTGTTAATGCTGCCGAAGCAATTGCAAAACCTTTACCTGCTGCTGCAGTTGTATTACCTACTGCATCTAAATTATCAGTTCTGCCTCTTACTTCTTCCGGCAAACCACTCATTTCAGCAATACCTCCTGCGTTATCTGCTATTGGTCCAAAGGCATCAATTGCTAATTGCATCGCTGTAGTTGCCATCATACCTGCTGCTGCTATCGCAACACCGTACAGTCCTGCAAATTCGTGAGAAATAAATATTCCTGCTGCTAAAACCAAAACTGGAATTACTGTAGACTCCATACCTACAGCCAAACCACCAATAATATTGGTTGCATGACCTGTAGAAGACTGCTGTACGATAGAGTTCACCGGCTTTTTACCCATAGCAGTATAGTACTCCGTTACAATACTCATAATTGCCCCAACTACAAGACCTGTAATGATAGCCCAAAAAATGTCTAAAGAAGTTAACTCGTATCCTCTAATGGTCATGTTTTCCACCATCATATAGTCTACTAAGAAGTAGGAAGCTATTGCCGTTAGAATAACCGACAACCAGTTTCCAAGGTTCAATGCACCTTGTACTGAACCATCTTCGCCTTTTACTTTTACAAAGAAGGTTCCGATAATTGAGAAAATCAAACCTAATCCTGCAATTACCATTGGCAAAAGGATTGGAGAAAGTCCGTTAAATTGGTCTGGAGTACCAAATTCTACTTCAGCCCCTAAAACCATAGTTGCTAATATGGTTGCTACGTAAGAACCAAACAAATCAGCTCCCATACCAGCCACATCTCCTACGTTATCCCCAACATTATCGGCAATGGTAGCAGGGTTACGAATGTCATCCTCTGGAATACCTGCTTCTACCTTTCCTACTAAATCTGCTCCAACATCAGCAGCTTTAGTATAAATACCACCTCCAACTCTTGCGAACAAAGCAATAGATTCAGCACCTAAAGAGAATCCCGCTAAAATTTCAATTGCTAAAATGTAACTGCCTTTATCTGACATAGAACCTTCTGGCCCGAACATTCCTAACAACACAATAAATATACTACCCAAACCTAAAACTGCTAAACCAGCAACTCCAAGTCCCATAACTGTTCCTCCTGAAAATGAAACATTCAATGCCTTCGCTAAAGAAGTTCTTGCAGCTTGTGTAGTTCTTAAGTTCGCTTTTGTGGCAATGTTCATTCCCAAGTATCCTGCTAATGCAGAAAGAAACGCACCTATTATAAAGGTGATCGCAATTACAGGGTGAGAACTCTCTGTCATGGTACCAGACCATGCTAATAAGATAGAAGCGATTACTACGAAATAAGCCATCACCTTCCATTCTGCTTTCAAGAATGCCATTGCTCCAGTTGCAATGTGATTTGCAAGTTCTTTCATATTATCATCTCCAGCATCTTGTTTAGATACCCAAGCTGATTTTACTGCCATTACAAGCAATCCAATAATTCCTAAAAACGGAACTACGTACAATAAAAAATTTTCCATAATGTTTAATTAGTGTATAGTCTTTTTTCTTTTTTGAAGTCCGCAAAAGTAGAAGTAATATTTTTTATATGCAATACGCTGAATGAATGCGGTACAATAACGCCTTGGTTAGCGCATTTGACCTTTCCAGGCTGATAAATATTCAACTCTCAACGTTTCTCCATTAATCGTCTCATTAAACTCAAAAAAAATGGTCAATCAGAATACTCCAATTGACCAAGCTCACATTTCATTTATAATCGCATGGTAACCCTGCGATGTATTTACAGTTATTTTACGTAAGAAACGTCTTTCACTGCATCGATCAAATCCTTCACGTTCGGTAACCAAGCTTCTACCAAAGTTGGTGCGTAAGGTAATGGCGTATCCTTTGTATTTACTCTTCTAATTGGAGCATCTAAATAATCAAATGCATTTCGTTGAATCATGTAAGTTAATTCTGTTGAAATGTTACCCAAAGGCCATGCTTCTTCCAAAATTACCATTCGGTTGGTCTTTTTTACTGAATCAATTACGGTAGCGTAATCTATTGGACGAATAGTTCTCAAATCTATAACTTCAGCGTTAATTCCGTCCTTCGCTAATTCTTCGGCAGCAGCTAGTGCTACTTTCATAATCTTACCAAAAGAAACTATTGTAACATCCGAACCTTCTCTCACTATTTTCGCTTGTCCAATTGGAATTAAATACTCTCCTTCCGGAACTTCTCCTTTATCGCCATACATTTGTTCAGACTCCATGAAAATAACTGGATCCATATCTCGAATAGCTGACTTTAATAAGCCTTTTGCATCTGCAGGATTAGAAGGTACGATCACTTTTAATCCAGGACTATTTGCGAACCAATTATCAAAAGCTTGAGAGTGCTGAGCTCCCAATTGTCCCGCAGAACCAGTTGGACCTCTGAACACCATTGGAGCACCAAAATGACCACCTGACATGCTTAACATTTTTGCCGCTGAATTGATAACCTGATCAATCGCTACCAAAGAGAAGTTGAACGTCATGAATTCAATGATTGGCTTTAACCCATTCATAGCAGCACCAACCCCTATACCAGCAAATCCTAGCTCTGCAATAGGCGTATCGATTACTCTCTCTGGGCCAAATTCGTCTAGCATACCTTGACTTACTTTGTAAGCACCATTGTATTGAGCAACTTCTTCTCCCATCAAAAAGACACTGTCATCTCTTCGCATCTCCTCGTTCATTGCTTCTCGGAGGGCTTCTCTAAATTGTAATGTTTTCATAATCGATTGTTCTATATAAAAGGACATCAAAAGTAATAAATTGACAACAAACTAATACATGTGATGTTTTAATTCCAGAATAGAAATTGAGAAAAAAATAATTTGCCTAAATGCACTGATTTTGATTAATTTCGTAGACCTTCGATGCTAACCAATCGTCTACACTTAATGCGTTTATTGTAAATAAGTTAATTTAAAAAGTTCAATATGAAAATTTTAGTTTGTATCAGTAAAGCACCTGACACGACGTCGAAAATTGCTTTTACCGACAACAATACTGCATTTGATAAAAATGGAGTGCAATTTATAATCAATCCTTACGACGAGTGGTATGCATTGGTTAGAGGCTTGGAGTTAAAGGAAGCGAACGGTGGAAGTGTAACCATTTTAAATGTTGGAGGGGCAGACAATGACCCAACGATTAGAAAAGCGCTTGCCATTGGAGCAGATGATGCCGTAAGAATTAACATGGAACCTACAGATGCTTTAGGCGTTGCCAAGCAAATTGCTGACTATGCTAAAGAAAATGCATTTGACATGGTTCTTTGTGGGAAAGAAACAATCGACTACAATGGTTCTCAAGTCGGCGGAATGGTTGCTGCGTTTTTGGATCAACCATTTATTTCGAATGCTTCTAAACTTGATATGGCAGGAAATACTGCAACAGTTGAAAGAGACATTCAAGGAGGAAAAGAAATTGTACAAGTGGACACACCGTTTGTTTTAAGTGCAGCTAAAGGCATGGCAGAAGCTAGAATTCCAAACATGAGAGGAATTATGGCAGCTAGAACAAAACCATTAAATGTAGTAGAGCCAAGTGCTTTTGAAAACACAACAGAGATTGCCTCTTACGAATTACCTCCTGCTAAAGGAGCTTGCAAAATGGTATCTGCAGATAACCCTGCTGAATTACTAAATTTATTACGAAACGAAGCAAAAATCATTTAAGACATGTCAATATTAGTATACGCCAACACGGCAAAAAATAAAGTACATAAATCAGCTTTTGAAGCAGTCTCATATGGTGCTCAAATTGCTGAAAAATCTGGAGACAGCGTAACTGCAGTTGTTGTAGGAAACGCGGACGATTTAGATACACTTGGGAAATATGGAGCCGACAAGGTAATTCATGTAACCAACGATAAACTAAACGATTTTCAACCCACCCTGATTGCTCAAGCAATTCAACAAGCGGCAGAAGAAAACAATGCTTCTATTATTGTTTTTTCTCACGATTTGTCTGGAAAATCTGTTGCACCAATCTTGGCTGCAAAAATGAATGCGGGCATTGTTACCGGTGCTGTAGATTTACCACAAATGGATGGTGATTTTATTGTGAAAAAAGCAGTTTTTTCAGGAAAAGCATACGCACACGTTAAAGTAACTACTGCAACAAAAATCATTTCTCTTACGCCAAATGCATTAGAGAAAAAAGAATACAACAAAACAGCAAGCGTTGAAGACAAAGCTTACGAATTAGGCGATTCACGCCTAAAGGTGGTAGAGCAAAAAATTCAATCCACTGATTTGCCGTTAACAGAAGCGGAGTTAGTAGTAAGTGCAGGTAGAGGTTTAAAAGGCCCTGAAAATTGGGGAATGATTGAAGACCTCGCCAAAGCTTTAGGAGCTGCAACTGCTTGTTCAAGACCAGTATCTGATATGGATTGGAGACCTCACCACGAACACGTGGGTCAAACAGGTGTTGCTATTCGACCTAACTTATACATTGCAATTGGTATCTCAGGAGCCATTCAGCACTTAGCTGGTGTGAACCAATCGAAAGTGATTGTAGCCATCAATACTGATCCAGAAGCGCCATTCTTTAAAGCGGCCAATTATGGCATTGTAGGAGATGCTTTTGAAGTTGTACCGAAATTAGTAGTGGCTGCAAAAGCCATGAATTAATTTCAAAAACACGAATAAAATAACTTTTGTCCCTACCATTTAATGGCGGACAAAAGTTATTTCATTTTAAAACAAATCATGGAGAAAATAGCCTTAGACATAGTAGGATTATCATACAGCCAAACGCAATCTGGAGCATATGCTTTGGTGTTGGGCGAACAAGATGGAAATAGAAGACTACCCATTATTATCGGTGCGTTTGAAGCGCAAGCAATTGCCATCGAGTTAGAAGATATGACTCCTAGTAGACCATTAACCCACGATTTATTCAAAAGCTTCGCCAATTCCTTTAAAATCAACATTGAAGAAGTATTAATTTACAATCTCATGGAAGGCATCTTTCATGCTAAATTGATTTGCCGACAAGGAGAATCTTTAGTGGAGATTGACACTCGAACATCAGATGCTGTGGCGCTTGCTGTTCGTTTTAAGTGCCCTATTTTTACGCACGAATTTATTTTAAAAGAAGCCGGAATAATCGTAGAAGAAGGAGCCGATTCCGACTCAAAGCCCGCGGCAAAAACTCCGAAATCTGATAAAAAAGGTGTAGCTTCGTTATCGCTTACAGAGTTGAACAAAAAACTTGAAATTGCTTTGGATACTGAGAATTACGAAGAAGCGTCAAGGCTCAGAGATGAAATCAACAAAAGAGGCGAAAGCAACAACTAACCAAGAACAGCATTGAAAAAAAATTCGGCCCTTCCTCTTTTGTTGCTCTTAGGCTGTTTACCATCAGAGTTATTAGCTCAAGAAGTCGCTGCCGAAGCAGCTTCCATAGCGACTATACCAATGGAGGGGTTTACATTTAACTCTTTTATAAGAGGAATTATTGGACTGGTTTCTTTATTCGCAATAGCTTTTATTTTTAGTAGCAACCGCAAAGCCATCAATTGGCGAACCGTTGGAATAGGTCTTGCCTTTCAAATTGTGATTGCAATTGGTGTGCTGAAAGTACCTTTTATTCAAAATATATTTGAATTCATTGGTAAAATCTTTGTAAAAATTCTAGAATACACTCAAGCCGGAAGTAAATTTTTATTTGAAGGCCTGGTGGTAGATATGGACACCTTTGGGTTCATTTTTGCCTTTCAAGTGCTGCCTACCATTATTTTCTTTTCGGCCTTAACTTCTGTATTATTTTACCTTGGTATCATTCAAAAGGTAGTGAAAGCATTTGGCTGGCTGCTATCTAAATTGCTTCGAATTTCGGGAGCAGAAAGTTTGAGCGTGGCTGGTAACATCTTTTTGGGCCAAACTGAAGCTCCACTGCTCATTAAAGCCTACCTCGAAAAAATGAACAAGAGTGAGATTCTCTTGGTAATGATTGGAGGTATGGCAACTGTAGCCGGAGCCGTACTTGCGGCCTACATTGGTTTTTTAGGTGGAGACGACCCTGTTTTACGACTCGTTTTTGCAAAACATTTATTGGCCGCTTCGGTCATGGCTGCGCCTGGAGCCATTGTTATTTCAAAAATACTTTATCCCCAAACTGAATCGAATGATACAGATGTTGAAGTTTCTGCAGATAAGATAGGATCTAATTTTTTAGATGCGATTGCCAATGGAACAACCGAGGGTTTAAAATTAGCAGTCAACGTTGGCGCAATGCTTTTGGTTTTTGTCGCCTTTATTGCTTTAATCAACGGTGGTTTGGGCGCATTGGCTTCCTTTGACGGCCTAACCATCGAATCGTTGGGCATTGACTGGCATTTTACTTCGTTGAATGAGGTCATTGCAGCCAATAGCTCTTACGATGGATTATCATTAGAATTTATATTGGGAACCATATTTGCTCCACTCATGTGGTTAATTGGCGTGGCTAAAGAGGACATGATGCTAATGGGACAACTTTTGGGAATTAAGCTAGCAGCAAGCGAGTTTGTAGGCTATATTCAACTAGCAGGCTTGAAAGACATCACCAACATTTCACATTTAAAATACGACAAGTCCATTATTATGGCAACGTACATGCTATGTGGTTTTGCCAACTTTGCCTCGATCGGAATTCAAATTGGAGGCATTGGCTCTTTAGCTCCCGGACAGCGAAAAACCCTTTCTAAGTTTGGCATGAAAGCACTCTTGGGTGGTTCTATTGCGTCTTTAATTTCAGCTACGATAGCTGGAATGATTTTGGGCTAAACTTCCAACACTTCTCCTCCGTTGATCAACTCAAATGCACCAATACAAGGTATCCTGATTATATTGTTATTTTTACTATTGTTTGTAAACGTTTACAAACGGCAATAAACGCACTCTTCAGCTTATTCGGTTGTTATGCAACAGCCAGAAAGAACATTGCGGATAAATTGAAAAGTATTGAATGAAATTACAAATACAAAGCTATCTAAACCAAATAGATTCCGAATTACAGGAATGCTACTCGGACGAAATCAATCTGCGAGAGACTGATTTTGAAAAGTACAGCATATTTGATTTTGTAAACTTCCACCTAATTTACCAACACATTCTAAACGACAAGTCTAACAAAAACGACTTGTTCATAAGCATACCCGAAGACGAATACCGAGAAAACTTTTTTGCTTCAATTTTTAATTCAATTGTTCTAATAAAACTTTTTCAACCTTGAGAAAGAGAATCCTCCTCTTGAAATAGGAGATTTAATATATTCTGAAACAAAAAAACGTGTATTTAAAGTAATTGGCAAGACTGTTAAAGGATTAAGACTGAAATACCAATTTCCAAAAAGAAATGAAAAAGGAGCGGAAATTTCAATTAGCGGTCATAAGTTTTACAAAATAAATCCTAATCTATCCAATGGTCGAAATACAGGCAAAAACATTGACAACTATGTAAACTATTTAAAAAACGTTTTTGGAAAAAATTTCCCATTCATAACTGATTTTAAGAACAATACTTTGGTTATAGCAGACCAAATATTTTTCAAGGAAAGTAAGCATTTACCAATTAGGTATACAAATAGGAATGGCAAAATAAAGAATGACTTGCCTTTTTCCAATTATATGGTAGAATGCTGTAATAATTTTGAAACAGCCCAAAACTATATATTAGATAAAAACCAAAAGTTTGACGAGATAATAATTATTGGGGATTCCAAGTATCGCGATTATTTTGATTTCGTTCTGCAAGAAAAATATCGAGACAAGTACAAAAACATCATCATAATTGGCACAGAAAAGCCAAGTTCTGAAAATCAATTTTTAGACAGGTTCAGCTTGAAAAAATTGTCCGTTGCTTAGGAAATTGCATTTTATCAGGTAAACTACAATTATCCAAATTAAAACCAAAGCTGATCAAGTAAAATCTTATACAGGTACTATAGGGCTTTGTGATTTTAGTTGTTCGTTTAGCCTTGTCCTTAGTTGAAGGTTTATAACATTTGCAAGCAGATTTTCTTGTTTAATAATCTCAAAATATTAACTTTATCTAACTTATCATGCAACAAATAGCTGATTTAATACACAAGCATGGGAAAATATATAGCAGCATTACTATTATTCACGACAGTTCTTGGTTTCATCGGTTGCGATCGACCCCAATGCGAAAACAGCAATCCAGTATTTGAGAATAACACTCCAGATTCAAAAGAGTATAAAGATGAATTAGTTCGACAACTAAAAATAGTGGACGATGCTGAACTAACCTATTGGCTCAAAAAATATGATGCTACAAATGGAGTAGAATCACTGTACTTTAACATACAAGGTGATGGCTTGTGCGCCATTCTCCATTTAACTGTCAAAAATTGGAGTAAATTAGAAGATGTTAGAGAACGGAAAGGCGTAGGAAGACTAGGTGCCGAATTCACCAACTTAACCTTTGATATTGTTCAAGACTCAAGCTCTACAGAGTTTATTTACAACACCTATGATCGGTTGATTGACTGAACCAACATCTTGGAAGTAATTTATGTTACTCTATATATAAAAGGTAAGTTCTAAATCTTTCTTTTGCTTCTATCTTGTTTATATCTTGTTCCTAAATTGCTTCTCCACCCTTAAAAAAACTCATCCTGTAAAGGTAAATTTGAATAGAATTTAGATTCCATTCAAATGCAACAATACCACGATTTATTACAACACATTCTAGACAACGGAGCTGTAAAAACAGACAGAACCGGCACTGGAACCAGAAGTGTGTTTGGCCACCAAATGCGTTATAACCTGCAAGAGGGGTTTCCATTAGTTACGACAAAGAAGCTTCACCTCCGCTCTATTATTCACGAATTACTTTGGTTCTTGACAGGGGATACCAATATAAAATACTTGAAAGATAATGGCGTTCGCATTTGGGATGAATGGGCAGATGAAGATGGAAACTTAGGCCCAGTTTATGGCTCACAGTGGAGATCTTGGCCTACGCCAAATGGAGGGTCAATTGATCAAATTCAGAAGATCATTGACCAAATAAAAAACACTCCAGATTCTAGAAGAATTATTGTGAGCGCTTGGAATGTGGCAGAAGTAGAAAACATGGCGCTACCGCCTTGTCATGCGTTTTTCCAATTTTATGTTGCAGATGGGAAGCTTTCTTGCCAGCTCTATCAGCGCAGTGCAGACACTTTTTTAGGTGTTCCCTTTAACATTGCCTCATACGCACTGCTAACCATAATGGTTGCCCAAGTTTGCAATCTGCAACCAGGTGACTTCGTTCACACATTAGGAGACGCTCATTTGTATTCAAATCATTTGGAGCAGGCCCAGTTGCAACTTATTCGAGAGTTACGTCCTTTGCCAACGATGAAAATTAATCCTGAGGTGAAAAATATCTTCGATTTTAAATTTGAAGATTTTACCTTAGAAAATTACGACCCACATCCGCACATTAAAGCAGCTGTAGCGGTTTAATGGAAATGGTCAGCAAGGTAGAAATATATGAAACTACAGAAAGTCAAGTAAACGTAGAGGTGCAATTTGAAGGCGACACTGTTTGGCTGTCTCAATCTCAAATGTCTGAATTATTCGACCAAACAAAACAGAACATTAGCCTTCATATATCCAACTGCTTTAACGAAGGAGAATTGAATACAGCTTCAACTGTCAAGGAATCCTTGACAGTTCAAAAGGAGGGAAACAGGCAGGTTAAGAGAAATACGAAATACTATAATTTAGATGTAATCATCTCGGTAGGTTATAGAGTCAAGTCGAAAAATGGCACAAAGTTTAGAATTTGGGCCACAAACAGACTAAAGGAACTTCTTATTACAGGCTATGCTATCAACCAAAAAAGACTTGAACAAAAAGAACAAGAAGTAATTCATCTTAAAAATGGAATAAAAATACTCAGTCGGGTAATTAAAAATAAAACAAACCAAGAAAACAATGACTGGTTAAACACTTATGCTTTAGGATTGCGACTACTTGATGACTATGACCATGAAGCACTTGACATAAAAGGTATATCGGAAATCGAAACGAGTTATCCTGACATGAATCAATACGAAGCTATTGTGAATCATATGAGAAAAGAGTTTAATTCTGATGTATTTGGAAAGGAAAAGGATGGAGGATTTAAAAGTGCGATTGAACAAATAAAAAAAGGGTTCAACAACTCAGACTTTTACCCAACAATCGAACAAAAAGCTGCAAACCTACTATATCTGATTATCAAAAACCATGCTTTTGTAGATGGCAATAAACGAATAGGAGCAGCTTGTTTTCTCCTTTTCTTAAAAGAGAACAATATTCTAACAAATTCTGACAAAAGCCTATTAATAAGCAATGAGGCACTTGCTAGTATTACTTTATTCGTAGCTTCCAGCAAAGCCGAAGAGAAAGAAAGTGTAGTAAAATTAATCGTTAGTGTACTAAATAGAAATCAACAATGAAAATATCATTAATTGTGGCAGCATCAGAAAACAATGTAATTGGCAGAGACAATGACCTACCTTGGAAGTTACCAGACGACATGAAGTTCTTTGTGCGAACTACCAAAGGGCATTGCATCTTGATGGGACGTAAAAACCTAGAGTCTTTCGGCAGATTATTACCAAACCGAACAAACATATTGCTCACCAGAGACGAGAACTACGAATTTGGAGGCGCTGAAATATTTTCCGACCTAGAGAAAGCAATTGCATTCGCAAAAAACTTAGGGGAAGAAGAGTTAATGGTAATTGGTGGAGGTGAAATTTACCGTCAGTGTATGCCTTTTGCAGATCGCATTTACCTTACTAGAGTGCACGCCAAAATTGAGGGCGATGTTTACTTCCCAGAATTAGATTCCAGTGTTTGGGAATTAAAGTCAGAAGAATTTCACGATAAAGACGAAAAGCACAACTATGCTTTCACCTTTCAAGTCTTTGAACGAACAGAGATTGTCTAAATGAAAAAAGCGCCATTTCGAGGCTTCGAAATGGCGCTTTTGATATAACTAAAAATCAATTTAAGCCACCTTCAATTGCTTAAAGGCAGACTTATCGAACTTATTTTTTGCATACTTTAAATCAATTCGAATCACCTTGTCAGCTGATTCCGTATCAGTAGGCATACTAAACATATGGTCAATTAAAATAGCCTCACAAATTGAACGCAGGCCTCTCGCACCTAACTTGTATTCAATGGCTTTCTTAACGATGTAGTCCAACACCCCTTTGTCAAACTTTAATTCAAATCCATCCATTTCAAACAGCTTTACGTACTGTTTTAAAATAGCATTCTTAGGCTCAGTCAAAATCCTTTTTAGCGCCTCCTCATTCAAAGGCTCTAAGTAGGTTACTACCGGTATTCTACCAATCAACTCTGGAATTAAACCGAACGAACGAATATCAGAAGGAATAACATAACGCAAGAAATCTTCTTTCTCAATCACTTCAGTTTCCGTTTTTGCTTTAAAACCCAAGGCGTTTGAATTCAATCGTTTTCCAATTACCTTTTCAATTCCCGAGAATGCTCCGCCACAAATGAACAGTATATTTTGGGTATTTATGGAAACTAACTTTTGCTCTGGGTGCTTACGTCCTCCTTGAGGTGGAACACTAACAGTTGAACCTTCCAACAACTTTAACAGTGCTTGTTGAACACCTTCACCGGAAACGTCTCTCGTAATGGAAGGATTATCTCCTTTGCGTGCGATTTTATCTACCTCATCAATGAAAACAATTCCCTTTTCAGCTTTTGCTACATCATAATCTGCTGCTTGCAGTAAACGCGACAAAATACTTTCTACATCTTCTCCAACGTAACCGGCCTCTGTCAATACAGTAGCATCTGCAATACAGAAAGGAACATCTAATAATCGAGCAATGGTTTTAGCCAACAACGTTTTACCACTTCCTGTTTCTCCCACCAACATAATGTTGGACTTCTCTAACTCTATGTCTTTAATGGCAGCTCCCTTTACCACCCTTTTGTAGTGGTTATAGACCGCTACTGAAAGCACCTTCTTCGCAGCTTCTTGTCCAATCACATATTCGTCTAAGTGCTTCTTAATTTCAGCTGGTTTGTGAATAGTAATATTGAAGTCCTTCGCTGATGGCTTAATTTCTTCTTTCACTATTTCACCAGCCTGTACAATACAGTTATCACAAATGTGACCTGTAATACCTGCAATTAAAACGTTCGTGTCTTTTTTATCTCGACCACAAAATGAACAGTGGATTTTATTCTTTTCACTCATAAGCTAATTCTATAGAAAAAATTAGCCCCGTCTCGAAAAACGGGACAGGGCTAAATTACGTGATTTTGTGCAATTTATTTTCGAACCAATACTTCGTCAATCATACCGTACTCTTTCGCTTCCGCAGAAGACATCCAATAATCTCGATCAGAATCCTTCTTAATTTTTTCAAACGGTTGCTTTGAGTGCTTTGCTATAATGTCATACAACTCATCTTTAATCTTAAGTACTTCTTTTAAAGCAATCTCCATATCTGAAGCCATACCTTGCGTTCCGGCTGATGGCTGGTGAATCATTACTCTTGAATGTGGCAACGCAGTTCTTTTTCCTTCAGCTCCTGCACACAATAAAACAGCTCCCATAGAAGCAGCCATACCTGTGCAAATTGTTGCTACATCGGGTGCAATGTACTGCATGGTATCATAAATTCCCAGCCCTGCATATACTCCTCCTCCCGGAGAGTTTACATAAATCTGAATATCTTTCTTAGCATCTGCAGATTCCAAGAATAGCAGCTGTGCTTGAATGATATTGGCCATTTGATCGTTCACCCCTGTTCCTAAAAAGATGATTCGATCCATCATTAAACGTGAAAACACGTCCATTTGAGCAACATTCAAAGAACGCTCCTCAATAATATAAGGAGTCATTGATGCTTCAACGTAGTTTTCTACGTGCATGCTATTAATCCCTTGGTGCTTAGTAGCGTATTTTTTAAATTCTTTTCCGAAATCCATAAAGTATGTTATTTAGTCCTCTTTTTCTCAGCTAATTTAACGAAATCGTCATAAGAAACTTCCTTCTCTTTGACTTTCGCTGTTTCATTGTAAAACGCTCTTAGCTTAGTTGCATATAATTGCTCATATAACCGTCTAGCTTCGTCTTGGTTCTCTAAAACTCGATTTGCAGTTTCTTCCATTTCAGCTTCTTCCATCATATTGCCTCCCATTCCAGATAATTGCTGAGCAATTAATCCTTTGGTGTGAGCAACAACTTCATCTTTCGTAACCTCAATATTGTTGTCTTTGATGAGCTTATTTTCAATCAACTGCCATTTTAATCCCATTGCATATTGCTCGTATTCCGAATCAATTTGCTCTTTCGTAATTGGCTTTTCGTTAGCAGTCATTAACCACTTTTTCATGAACGAGTCAGGCAAATCTAATTTTGCTTTTTTAATCAAGTAGTCTTGAACATCTCTTTCAAACAATTGCTCTGCATTTTGAGCGAAAGACGCTTCCATTTCTGCTCTCAACTTCTCCTCCATTTCAGCTTTCGATTTCACGTTATCTTTTCCGTAAATTTTATCGAAAAACTCTTGGTTTAATTCAGCAGCTTCCATTCTGTTTATTTTAGAAATGGCGTACTGAAATTCTGATATCTGGTCCTTTATGTATTGCTCATCAATTCCTAACCAAGCAGCTACATACTTAGCATCAGCAATGTCTTGTGGTTTTACTTTCACCACATCACCCACTACTTTGCCAATAAATTTCTTTTGATCCTTCTTATCGTTGATTGTTCTGATGTTAACAACCGTTTCGTTCAAAATACCGCCCTCTTTAACGGTTTTACCGTCTAACTCTTCCCATTTTCCGAAAAGCATATCTTCCTCCTCAGATTTATCAGCCTCTCCCATTTTACCGTATCGCTTAGCAATTTCGGTAATCTGCTCGTCAATCATTTTCTGATTCGCCTTAATCTTCAATTTCTCAAACTTGTCTTTCTCAGTAATTTCGACTTTTACCTCTGGTGCTAAACCAATTTCATAGGTAAACGAAAAATCTTTTTGATTCTCCCAATCAATTGCATCTGCATCTTCCTTTTTAGGAAGTGGGTTCCCAAGAACATCTAGCTTATTCTCGCTAATGAACTTGTATAAATTGTCGGAAAGGGTTTTGTTAATTTCATCTACCAACAAGTTGGTTCCAACCATTTTTTTAACCATGCCCATTGGCACCATACCTTTTCTAAATCCAGGTAAGTTGGTTTGCTTGCGATGTCTTCTTAGTGCAGACTCTACCTTATCTTTGTAATCTGCTTCTTTAATGTTGATAGTAATTTCAGCGTTCAGCTTATCAATGTCTTTTTTAACTACTTCCATTGTAAAATTTTGTTTAAAAAAAATGGCGTAAAACAAAAGCCTTACGCCATTCAAATGGTGCGGATGGAGGGACTCGAACCCACACGCCGTGAAGCACTAGATCCTAAGTCTAGCATGTCTACCAATTTCATCACATCCGCTTTTCAATATAACCAAGAACTCAACCCAATTAATTGGGGAGGGCAAAAGTACTAAATTTTCTAATAAATGAGAAAAAGCAACTCTGCTTTCAACAATTTAAATTTCATTGAGGTTGTGTAATTTTCAATCTCTAAAAAACAGCTCATGAAAATTAATCCGAAAGACGTCTCATTAGGTAAACTGCACAATACTTTACTTGGCTCTGTTGGTCCTAGACCAATAGCTTTTGCAAGTACTATTGATAAAAATGGCAACCGTAATTTAAGCCCATTTAGTTTCTTTAATGTATTCAGTGCAAACCCTCCTATTGCAATTTTTTCGCCTGCTAAAAGTGGCCGAACGAATACACAAAAGGATACCTATCATAATGTGAAAGAGGTTGCTGAATGTGTCATAAACATTGTCAATTACCCAATTGTACAGCAAATGAGCCTTTCAAGCACCGCATATGGTCCTGAGGTAGATGAGTTTGTGAAAGCGGGATTAACACCAATTGAATCAGAAATGGTGCGCCCTTTTAGAGTGAAGGAGTCACCTGTTCAACTAGAGTGTATTGTAAAAGAAGTTGTTGAATTGGGCAATGAAGGTGGTGCCGGTAATTTGGTGATTTGTGAGGTAAAACTAATTCACATTGACGATACTATTTTAAACGAAGAAGGCATGATTGACCAAAATAAAATTGATTTGGTAGGCAGAATGGGTGGAGATTATTACGTGAGAGCAAGCGATGCTGCTTTATTTGAGGTACCAAAACCAATTCGCCAAAAAGGAATTGGAGTAGACGCTTTGCCAGAAGCAATTAAAAACAGCACTATCTTAACCGGAAATGACCTCGGCATGTTGGGTAATGTTGAAGTGTTACCGGAAATAAATTCATCGAGTTTTTTAGAAAATTGGGAAGTGAAACAGAAAGCCGCTCAAAAAATGTTGAAAGATGCAAAGATTGAAGAAGCGTGGAAGGTGCTAGTGCGGTAATTAGTGCCAAGCAAGCAGCGAATTGAATCGATGGTGCATCCTACATATCATCGTTTAAAGTTAATTTATGAGGTTTTTAATGTTCTTTTTAATCGTTTTTAGCATTGAGCTTTCCGCTCAGCATCAAGCTTACCTTGATGTTGGCAATGTAAGGGCATTAGTAAATTCTGACGGATTACTATTCCATAATAAAATAACAGGATTAGGAGGGTTTGAGGCACCAATAGGAGATAGTATTAATAGCATTTTTGCCTCTGCTATTTGGATGAGTTCAGGAGATACTCTGTCCGGCAAAACGGCTAAAGTTTCAATTGGACACGAAATATATGGAAATCAAGATGAGATTTATGTTGGTCCGGTTGATATTATTTCTCAGAAGAAGGATACATCAGGAAAATTTCAGCGGTTATGGAAGATTGAGAAGGATACTGTGGACTATCATATTGCCAATTGGAATCAACCCAATTATCAAATTCCGACTTCTATTTTGGAATGGCCCGGAAATAGGAATAGTAATACAGCAAAAATATTGGCTCCTTTTGAAGATATTGATGGTGATAGTATATATGAATCCAAACAGGGAGACTACCCTCTAATCCTTGGTGATCAAGCAATTTATGTTATTGCTAACAACTTCAAAGATGAACCTATTGACTCAATTTTTGAATATGTACCTGACCCAAATAACCCTTCTATAATTATTGATTCGATTTTTAAAGGAATTTCAACTCCTATGCAAATTGAAATTCATATGATGTTGTATGCTTATTCCAATTCTACAAAAGAGATATCCAACTCAATCTTTGTTAGGACAAAGTTATTTCATCGCTCAAACTCAAGTTTATTGGACCATTTCAACTTTAAATTTTCAACCTTTAACGACTTTGATATCGGTGGTCCATCTGACGACTATATGGGCACAGATACTATCAGAAACATAGTTTTCGCGTACAATTCTCGCAATATTGATATTGGCAGTAATCAAATAAAAGGATATTCGAAAAATCTGGCTGCCCAAGCGGTAAAATTTTTAAATAGCTCGTTAGCAGGTTCAATGGAACACATAGATCCGTTTACTGGACTCTGGGGGCACCAGAAAAGATTTGTGATTCCCTTGCAGAACGGCCGTTGGCCAAATGGTCGGTTTCTCACTTATGGAGGAGATGGTTATCTTTACTGCACGGACAGAAACAACTTAACAAGTTATTATTTCCCTGGAAATCCGGTTCTAATTGGCGATAGCAGCCAATGGACAGCTCTGAATCGTTGTCCCACTGACACTACTTATGGCCAACATCCTCCTTCAGACACTAGAATTATTGGAACTCCGAAGCTCTCCACCTCCTTCCTGCATGGAACAAATATTGAACTTAACTACGCCTATGTTTTCGCTCAAGACACAGGCGGGGTTGTTGCTTCAATAGCTGCATTACAAGTTGCAGCAGATTCGGTTCAAGCTTTTTATGATCGGGAAAAATTTGTAGGAATTTCAGAACAGAAAGTTAGAACCCAACTAGACTTTAAAGTTTATCCAAATCCTGCCAAGGAAACTATTACAATTGAAACAAACCTTCTCGATTTTGAATTAGACATTGTTAATCTACAAGGTCAATTAATTCAACAGTTTAAAAACACCAAGGTGTTGAACATTTCAAATCTAACTGAGGGTATTTACTTTGTGAAAATCAAAAGCAAATCAAAATTAGGTGTAAAGCGATTAATGGTTGTCGATTAAGATACAAGCACGCCAACTTTCTTCTTTATTTGATTCTTCATTCGTATTTGCAATCCGTAATTTCGCAGTCCAATTTGATGAAAACATGGATTACAATTTCTCTGAGATAGAAAAAAAATGGCAAGCTTACTGGCAAGAAAATCAAAGCTTCGCGGCAGAGTCAAATACTAAAAAACCAAAATATTACGTTTTGGACATGTTTCCTTATCCTTCGGGGGCAGGTTTGCACGTTGGACACCCATTAGGTTATATTGCTTCAGACATTTATTCAAGATACAAACGTCATTTAGGATTCAATGTTTTACACCCAATGGGTTACGATTCGTTTGGCTTGCCTGCCGAGCAATATGCGATTCAAACGGGACAACATCCTAAAATTACCACAGAAGAAAACATTTCTACTTATAGAAGACAATTAGATCAGATTGGGTTTTCATTTGACTGGAGCAGAGAGGTGAGGACTTCTTCACCAGAATATTATAAATGGACGCAGTGGATTTTTATTCAGCTATTCAATTCTTGGTACAACAAAGTGACCAACAAAGCGGAAGATTTAAAAGATTTAATTCAACACTTTGAAACCAAAGGCACAGCCGATTTAAAAGCACATACCGATTCTGAACTGGAATTCTCAGCTGAAGAGTGGAAAGCAAAATCAGAAAAAGAGAAAGCAGCGATTTTAATGGACTACCGCTTGGCCTTTTTAGCAGATTCATTTGTGAATTGGTGTCCAGGTTTAGGAACTGTTTTAGCCAATGATGAAATTAAAGATGGCGTTTCTGAGCGTGGTGGCTTTCCTGTTGAACGCAAAAAAATGCAGCAATGGAGCATGAGAATTACAGCCTACGCTCAGCGTTTACTAGACGGTTTGGATACCGTTGATTGGACGGATGCCATTAAAGAAATTCAACGAAACTGGATTGGAAAATCGAAAGGAGCTTCAATTGCCTTTGATGTAGAAAACTCTGATAAAAAAATCGAAGTATTTACTACTCGACCTGACACGATTTTTGGTGTGTCATTTATGGTAATTGCACCAGAGCATGAATATGTTTCAGAGCTTACAACAACTGAGCACAAAGAGAAAATTGAAGCTTACGTGAAATACGCAGCTTCTCGTTCCGAAAGAGAAAGACAAACCGAAGTAAAAAAGATTACAGGGGCATTTACCGGTTCTTACACCATTCATCCGTTTAACGGAAAACAAATCCCAATTTGGATTGGCGATTATGTTTTGGCAGGTTACGGAACAGGCGCTGTTATGGCAGTTCCTTCAGGAGACCAAAGAGATTGGGACTTTGCAGAACATTTCAACTTAGAAATTCCAGCCGTTATAGAAGGTCAAAATGTAGACGAAGGTGCCGACGATAACAAAAGCGGCATTATTTGTAATTCAGAGTTTCTAGATGGACTACCTGTTAAAAAAGCAATTGGTACAGCCATTAAAGCCATTCAAGACAAAGGTATTGGTAAGGGACAAACAAATTACCGATTGAGAGACGCGGTATTTAGTCGCCAACGATATTGGGGAGAACCAATTCCTGTCTATTTTGAAGATGGAATCGCAAAAGCAATTCCCGAAAATGAATTACCGCTTACTTTACCTGAGGTTGATAAATATTTACCGACTGAAGATGGAGAACCACCCTTAGCAAGAGCTGAGGATTGGAGCTACAAGGGAAATCCAATAGAAGCGTCAACCATGCCAGGTTGGGCAGGAAGCTCATGGTATTTATACCGGTACATGGACAAGCAACGAGATGGTGGGTTTGCAGCCAAAGAAAGTTTAGACTACTGGAAGAACGTTGACCTATATTTTGGAGGTGCTGAACACGGCACAGGTCACTTATTATATTCTCGTTTTTGGACAAAATTCTTGAAAGATAAAGGTTTGTTAACCGTTGACGAACCATTTCAAAAGTTGATTAATCAGGGAATGATTTTAGGGAATTCAAGGTTTGTGTATCGCACGATTCTTACTACGACTTGGACTGATAAGAACGAACAAGAAGTTCAAAAACAACATTCAATTTATTTATCAAAGAATATTTCTGACCGATTTGTAAGAGATGAATCTACTCCGGATGATTTAATTGAACTTAAAAATACAATTGAAGAAGCAAAAAGAACGGTTTATACTTCTGAAAATTTGAAATGGCAGGAGTCTGAATTATCTCATAAAGTTGCTGCGGTTAATGTAAATATTGCTTTTGTTGAAGGAGTAGAACTAGACACAGATAAGTTCAAAACAGAAAACAACGGAAAGGAAAGTGCAGCACATTTCGTTTTAGAAGATGGCAAATACATTTGCGGATCTGAAGTGGAAAAAATGTCAAAATCCAAATTCAACGTTGTAAATCCAGATCACATTGTAGAAAAATATGGCGCGGATACTTTGCGTTTGTATGAAATGTTTTTAGGGCCTTTAGAGCAAGCCAAGCCTTGGGACATGGAAGGCATTGAAGGGGTTCACCGTTTCTTACGTAAGTTTTGGAGACTTTTTCACGACAAAGAGAACAACTTTATTGTTTCCGATGAAAAGGCAACGAAAGAAGAGCTGAAAGCACTGCACAAAACCATCAAAAAAATTACGGAAGACATTGAGCGATTCTCCTTCAACACCGGAGTTTCTGCTTTCATGATTTGCACCAATGAGTTGACCGATCTAAAATGCCACAAAAAAGAGGTTTTAGAACAACTGGTCATTTTAATTGAACCGTATGCGCCTCATATTGCTGAGGAGTTATGGAATAAAATGGGACATTCTGAATCGGTTTCAACGGCTGAATTTCCAATATTTGAAAAAAGTCACTTAGTTGAGTCCGCTCACAAATACCCAGTTTCATTTAATGGGAAGATGCGTTTTATGGTCGAATTGCCACTTGATTTATCGAAAGATGAAATAGAAAAAACGGTTTTAGCCCATGAAGATGCTCCCAAATGGTTAGAGGGTAAAACACCTAAAAAGATAATTGTCGTTCCTGGTAAAATTGTGAATTTTGTAGTATAATCTGCAGAATTAATTTTAAATATTGCATCCTAATTAGATGTTTCAAATTTGAATTAAATCATTTAGGTTTCAAATTTTCTCATCAGGCTATACAAATTCAATTGTAAATAACTATTCATTCAAGTCACTTTTCATTCATTACATCAGTGTAATTTTGGCTCTGCTGAATGAATAAGAATTGAAGGGAATACAACTGAAAAAGAGATAGAAATTGAAGAAAAAATTAAAATGGATTAGTGTTGCATTGACTGCACTTTTGGGATTTTTTGTTGTTTTGTTTATTCTCAATTCAGAACAGACCAGTGAGGAAACGGCGCCGATTGTAGTCATTCAAGACACCATTGTCCCTATAAACCAATTGTTTGATATTAATGTAGATTCATTTGAAGTCATTCAATCGACCATTAAAAAGAATGAGTTTCTAGCAAATATTCTATTACCCTACAACATTGATTATGCAATAATTGGCGCACTTGCAAAAAAGTCAAAATCTATATTTGACGTTCGAAGAATTGCTGTTGGACAGGACTACACTCTTTTAATTAGCAAGGATAGCCTCCAAAAAGCGGCCTACTTTATTTATGAAATTGATGCAGTTGACTATGTTGTTTATGACCTAAGAGATTCCATTGAGATTGTACGCAAGAAGAGACCCATTGAATCAAAAATTCAGACAGCGTCGGGAATCATCAACTCTTCCCTTTACCAAACTTTACAAGAATCAAATGCTAACCCTTTTTTAGCCGTAAAACTAGCGGATATTTTTGCATGGTCTATCGATTTTTATCGCATTCAAAAAGGCGATTGGTTTAAAGTAATTTACGAGGAAAAGTTTGTTGATGGAAATTCGATTGGAGTTGGAAAAATTGAAGTAGTAGAGTTTAAACACTTTGACAGATCTTACCTCGCTTTTGGTTATGATGTAGATGGTAGGACCGAATACTACGACGAAAAAGCCAACAGCTTACGAAAAGCTTTTTTAAAGTCGCCTTTGAAATTTAGCAGATTGAGCTCTCGCTTTACCATGAGACGATTTCACCCGGTGCAGAAGCGTTGGAAAGCTCATTTAGGAACAGATTATGCCGCTCCAAGAGGAACGCCTATTTTGGCAACCTCTGATGGGGTTGTTATTAAATCAGCCTACGGAAGAGGAAATGGGAACTACGTGAAACTTCGGCACAATTCCGTTTACGAAACACAGTATTTGCACATGAGCAAACGAAATGCTAAAGTTGGAACGCAGGTGCGACAGGGAGATGTTATCGGTTATGTTGGTAGCACCGGTTTAGCAACGGGACCACATGTTTGTTATCGTTTTTGGAAAAATGGAAGGCAAGTAGATCACTTAAAGGAAGACTTCCCCTCAGCAGAACCAATCTCCCCTTCAATAAAAGCAGACTTCCTAATCAAAAAAGATTCGCTGCAAGCAGATTTAGCTTTAGTGGTGGTTGATAAAATGGATGAAGGCGACAACTAACACGCTGAGAGCTAAAGCCTCTCCCCACAATTTTTACAATACTTCGCATCGTAATCATGTCCTTCTTCAGAGCAATGAGGACAGGACTGCGTAGAAACTTCACTTTTATCTTTTGGCATTTTCGACTTTGCTATTTCTCCTCCTACAATCCCGGTAGGAACTGCAATTATTCCGTAACCCAATAGCATAATAACCGAAGCTAATGTTTGTCCAAGAGTTGTTGCAGGCGCTATATCACCATAACCCACAGTTGTAATGGTTACAACCGTCCAATACATGGAGGTTGGAATACTTGTAAATCCATGCTCCGGTCCTTCAATAATGTACATTAGTGTTCCCATAATTAGAACCAACACAATTACGCCTCCAATAAAAACGGTGATTTTTACTGCACTAGCTTTTAACGCATTTTTTAACACATTAGCTTCTGAAATGTAACGCGTTAACTTTAATATCCTAAAGACTCTTAGTAGTCGAATCGTTCGAATAACCAATAAGTACTGCGGCCCTGCTACAAAAAGTGAGATATAGGTAGGTATGGTGGAGAGCAGATCTACAATGCCCATGAAACTTGTGGCATATTTCCAAGGTTTGTTAATAGAAATTAACCGCAAGAAATATTCAATAGAAAATAAGATGGTGAAAACCCATTCTAAAATAATTAAGAAATCACGGTGAGCCGTTTTAATGGAATCTACTGTTTCTAGCATTACAGCAATTACCGAGGCCAAAATTGCCCACAGCAAAACCACATCAAAGAGCTTACCCTTTGGAGTATCCGCCTCGAAAATTATTTCGTGCATCTTAACTTTCCAATTAGGTGCCGCCTTTTTATCTATTTTCTCGAATTCTCTTTTTGCCATAATTGAAAGCTAAAAGTAGTTAATTTGCAAAAGAAGATGAAAAGAGATTTTAGAACAATTTTTGAACCGAATGCCGCCTCAATTAAATTGAGTCATGAATCCAAAATTTACCTCAGCGGCTCTTGTTTTACGGAGAACATTGGTAAAAAAATGAGTGAATTAAAGTTTACGGCGTTGATCAATCCATTTGGCATTAGTTACAACCCCATTTCGATTCACCAAAGTCTGCGCTTAATTGATGCGTCGGAGATAAATAGTGAAGTCGATGAGGGCATCCACTTTTCTTATGACTTGCATTCAGAATTAAATTCTAATTCTGAAGAGAACTTTAGAATAAACGTCCAACAAGCAATAGACACTCAAAATAACTTCTTAAAAACCAATAGCACCATCATTCTATCTTACGGCACTGCTTGGGTGTATGAAGAAAATGCAACCGGCAAGATTGTAACTAATTGCCACAAGCAACCATCCAATCTTTTCACCAAAAGGTTATTGACGGTAGCGGAGATTGTTGCCTCTTGGGAATTTACAAAGGAGTATTTAGCTGAAAACTTCCCAGACAAAAATTACATCTTTACAGTTAGCCCAGTTCGTCATTTGAAAGATGGGTTTCGAGAAAATCAACTCAGCAAATCCACCTTACATTTAGCAGTAGAAGAAATTTGTAAAAACGAAAGTAATTGTCATTATTTTCCTGCCTACGAATTAGTGCAAGACGATTTGCGCGATTATCGATTCTATAAAGAAGACCTGTTGCACCCAAACGAAACAGCAGTGCAATACATTTGGGAATATTTTTCAGAGACCTATTTTTCTAAAGGTACTCAACTGATTAATCAGCAAATTGAAAAGCTCAACACTTCACTTCAGCACAGGGCTTTCCAACCGGACAGTGCAAAACATCAAAAATTCTTATTGAATTTAAAGTCAAAAATTAAAGCTTTCCAATTGGCAAACAATTTGGATTTTCAAACGGAGATTGACTTTTTAAAAACACAGATAATATAGATTCGCAAGAATTGTTTATTACTTGATTTATCGTTCGTAATTAAAAAAATCGTTTTTCGTAATTCCTTATTCAGAATCGTAATTTTGGACTTCATGGAAGAATACCCTTCGAAACTTTTGGCCGATGCTATTGAACAATTTTCTTCACTCCCGGGAGTAGGAAAAAGAACAGCTATGCGTCTCGCACTTTTTCTGCTAAAGCAAGAAAAAGAAGAAGTAAATCGATTTGGAGAGGCTTTCATAAAGCTTCGAAATGACATAAAGTATTGTGAAAAGTGTTACAACATATCAGAGGAAAAGGTCTGCTCTATTTGTTGCAATGGCCTTCGAGATGAAAGCTTAATTTGCGTGGTAGAGGATGTTCGTGATGTAATGGCAATCGAAAACACAGGGCAATATAAAGGTCAATACCATGTTTTAGGTGGAATTATTTCACCCATGGATGGAATTGGACCTTCCGACATTCGTATTGAGGAATTAGTAGATCGAGTATCTGAAGGCAAAGCAAAAGAAGTTATTATGGCGCTGAGCACAACCATGGAAGGAGATACTACCAACTTCTACATATTTAAACGATTGAAAGAGTTCAACATCAACATTTCGGCAATTGCTAGAGGCATTTCAGTAGGCGACGAGTTAGAATATGCCGACGAGCTAACTTTGGGCCGCTCATTACTGAATCGAGTTCCGTATGAAAATACCTTAGCTAGATAAGATGAAGCTAAGTGTCATCATTGTTAACTACAACGTTCAATACTTTTTAGAGAATTGCCTCAATTCGGTTTACAACTCTTCTGAGGGCACTGAATTTGAAGTTATAGTGGTTGACAACAACTCTGTTGATGGTTCACTTGAAATGCTAAAAGAAAAGTTTCCGCAAACTACCGTCATTTCAAATAAGGACAACAAAGGCTTTTCTAAGGCAAACAACCAAGCAATAAAAATAGCAAAGGGAGAATATGTTGTATTGCTTAATCCCGACACGGTAGTTGAGGAAAACACATTCAAACTTTGTTGTGATTTCATGGATGAAAATCCAAAATCCGGAGGTCTTGGCGTTAAAATGTTAGACGGAAAGGGAAATTTCTTACCTGAATCTAAACGAGGACTACCCACTCCGGGAGTTGCTTTTTATAAAATATTTGGGCTATCAGCGCTCTTCCCAAAATCAGAGAAATTTGGCCAGTACCATTTAGGTCATTTGAGCAAAGAGAAGAATCACGAAATAGAAATACTGAGTGGTGCCTTCATGATGATGCGTAAATCAGTTTTAGATGAAATTGGACTATTAGACGAAAGCTTTTTTATGTATGGTGAGGACATTGACCTTTCTTATCGTATTACACAAGCAGGCTACACCAATCATTATTTCTCAGAAACACAGATCATTCATTATAAAGGAGAGAGCACGAAAAAAAGCAGCATTAATTATGTATTTGTTTTTTATCGAGCTATGGCAATTTTTGCCAAAAAACACTTTTCAAATAAAAATGCACAGCTCTTTTCGACCTTAATCAACTTTGCTATCTATATTCGGGCAGGCTTAGCTGTATTAACACGTACGATAAAGCACTTTCTGCTACCCATTCTAGATGGAGTCATTTTAAGCTCTGGGATATATTTATTTAAAGAATACTATGAAGACAATGTAAAGTTTATTGCAGGAGGAGCATATCCTGAAGAAGTTGAAACGTATGGCATTCCGATTATTCTTTTTATCTACCTCTTTTCACTATTATTTAATGGAGCTTATTCAATTCCCACCTCTTTTAAAAAGATAGCAACTGGAGTTGTAAGTGGCTCCGTTTTGTTGCTAATGACGTATTCATTGCTCAGCGAAAACTATCGCTTCTCTAGAGCTATTATCCTTTTTACCGTTCTTTTTGCAACCGCTGCTATTCCACCTTTTCGTTACTTTCTGCACCTTTTAAAAGTAAGAAAATTCGCCAGTAACAGGGCTCAACGAATTGCCATTGTCGGTAAAGCTGATGAAGTAAATAGGATTAGTTCGTTTATTAAGAAAACATTGATAAAACCAGAGAAAATCATCAATGTAAATGCAGAAAATGAAGGAGAAAGTGAAAGCAACTTCTCTGCACGCTTGTATCAGCTAAAAAATATCATTGAGATTTACGACATCAACGAAGTTATTTTTTGCGCTAAAGACTTGAGTTCAGCTGAAATCATCGAGCAAATGGGCGACATTCAAAAGGAAGATGTAGATTTTAAAATTGCACCACCTGAGAGTTTATACATTATTGGTAGTAATAGCATTGAAAGTTCAGGAGAGTATTACATCATGGCGTCCGACACGATTTTAAAACCTGTCAATCAAAAAAATAAACGAACACTCGACTTTTTCTTATCACTTTTTTTTATCCTGCTCTCCCCACTCTTCTTTTGGTTTGTAAGCAATAAGGGCAATTACTTTGGCAATCTATTTAAGGTGCTTTTTGGTGCGCTTACCTTTGTGGGCTTTTACACCTCCGACGAAATTTCAGATAAAAACTTAAAGGTTAAAAAGGGCATTCTTAATCCTACCGATTTACACGATTCATTTGCACTGGACCAAGAAAACATTGAGCAACTCAATTTCGAGTATGGTCGTGATTATTCAGTAGGTAAAGACCTAGAAATTGTTTTCAAAAACATCGGACAATTAGGAAGATATTGAGAATACGTACCAAGCTAAACTCCCAATCACAGATAGATTACTAAGTCTGGAATACCCTTCTAATACCTCAGTGCAGACCAACTTCCTTTAATGCGGTCGCTTAAGCTCTACCCAATAATTTTATTCAAGGTTGTACTTGGTCTCATGGCTGCTTCCACCTTCTTCTCATTCGGATGAAAGTATCCTTCTATGTCTACTGAAACGCCCTGAGCGTGGTTTAACTCTTCCACTATTGTAGCTTCGTTCTCTACTAAGGTTTGCGCCAATCCCATGAAGGTGGCTTTCATTTCTTCGTTATCATCTTGCTCTGCTAGCGCTTTCGCCCAATACATAGCCAAATAAAAATGACTTCCCCGGTTATCCAATTCATCTACCTTTCTGGATGGCGACTTTCCGTTCAACAATAATTGCTCTGTCGCTTGATCTAAGCAATCTGCCAATACCTGTGCGTTCTGATTGTTATTCTTTTCTCCTAGGTGCTCTAGTGAAACTGCTAGTGCCAAAAACTCTCCTAAAGAGTCCCAACGCAAGTGGTTTTCAGCGGTAAACTGCTCTACGTGCTTTGGAGCTGAACCACCCGCTCCTGTCTCAAATAAACCACCGCCATTCATAAGCGGAACAATAGACAACATTTTTGCCGAAGTACCCAATTCTAAAATTGGAAATAAATCAGTTAAGTAATCACGCAAAACATTTCCTGTCACTGAAATTGCGTTTTCTCCTTTCTTTATTCTGGCTAAAGTAAATTTAGTGGCCTCCTTTGGAGACATAATTTGAATATCCAACCCTTCAATGTCATGATTTGGCAAATATTTATTGACCTTTTTAATTAATTCAGCATCGTGCGCTCTATTTTCATCTAACCAAAAAATAGTTGGCCAACCTGTTGCTCTCGCTCTATTAACTGCCAGTTCTACCCAGTTTTCAATGGGTGCATCTTTTACTTGGCACATTCTCCAAATATCTCCTTGTTCAACATTGTGTTCAAGCACTGCGTTGCCATCCTGACCGATAACTTTGACAACTCCGTCAGCTTTTATTTCAAAGGTTTTATCGTGAGAACCGTATTCTTCAGCTTTTTGAGCCATAAGGCCTACATTGGGAACAGTACCCATCGTTGTTGGGTCAAATGCTCCGTGCTCTTTACAAAACTTAAAGGTTTCATCATAAATAGATGCATAGCTGCTATCAGGAATAATCGCCTTAGTTTCCTGTAAGCTGCCGTCAGCATTCCACATCATTCCTGACGTTCTAATCATTGCAGGCATTGAAGCGTCAATAATTACATCTGAAGGAACGTGTAAGTTGGTAATGCCTCTAGCTGAGTTAACCATGGCCATATCCGGACCATCGTTCATACATTTTTCAATAGCTCCTAAAATAGCTGCCTTTTTATCTGAGTCCAGCTCATCTAGTTGCTCAATCACGCTGCCCAAACCATCGTTTGGGTTTGCTCCAATTCGATTTAAATCATCTCCAAATTGCTCAAAAACATCGTCGAAAAACACACGAACAGCATGACCAAAAATAATAGGATCTGAAACCTTCATCATAGTTGCTTTCATGTGCAATGAAAACAATACATTTTTGGACTTGGCATCTTCTTTTTGTTCCCTCAAAAACGTAATTAATGCCTTTTTACTTAAAAAGGTAGCATCAATTACTTCACCTGCAAGGAGAGGTGTGCTTTGTTTCAAAACTTCAACATCGCCGTTGCTTTTGTGCAGCTCAATTTTAACATCATCAGCATTTAAAAATGTTAAGGATTTTTCATTGTTGCAAAAATCATCTGCCCCCATAGTTGCAACATGTGATTTTGTGTCACTTTTCCATTCACCCATTGAGTGAGGATTTCTCCGAGCAAATTCTTTTACTGCTTTTGGTGCTCTTCTATCAGAGTTTCCTTCTCTTAAGACAGGGTTAACAGCACTTCCTTTTACCTTATCGTATCGCAGCTTTATTGATTTTTCTTCATCTGTCTTTGGGACCTCAGGATAATTAGGAATAGTAAAATCTTGAGCTTGTAATTCTTCAATTACCGCGAACAACTGAGGCACAGAAGCTGAAATATTTGGAAGTTTAATGATGTTAGCTTCAGCTGTTTTAGCAAGTTCACCTAATTCAAATAAAGCATCATTTACTTTCTGATTCTCTTCCAAGTATTCAGGAAAAATCGCCAAAACTCTTGCTGCTAAAGAAATATCTCTCGACTCTACTTCAACATTAGCAGCATTTGTAAATCGCTTGATAATAGGCAATAGTGAATATGTTGCTAATGCTGGTGCTTCGTCCGTCTTGGTGTAAATGATTTTTTGAGCCATCTGTAAACTTTTTTTGTTCTCTACGCTACTTAAAAAGTGTAGGTTTTTTGTGTCATATTTTAAAGGATTACAAAGGTAATTCTTTTCTTTCGCTAGCGAATCGCTTTGGCACTGAAAATCTCAATGAGAGATTAACTAGACTAATTGTGTGATCTGCATAGCGACCAACAAGCTAACACCTATTAAATGATTAACTATTTACTTCATTCCAAAAGAGCGCTTTCATACTTGTTTTTGTAAGGAAGAAAACACTTTTATACTGTGAGGTTTGCCAACCAGAACAGTTACATAACCTACGCACGCAAATGAAGTTGTTAAACTCCAAAACAATATTCGATTTTTGCAGAATTTGAAATCGTTGGTTCAATTCGGGTAATTGAATGAAATAATATTTTGTTTCCCAAGCCGAAAAGGAGAATTTTGACAAAACAAAAAGGAGAGGCAACTGCCTCTCCTTTTTAAACTAACACCGATTAAATCGGCTTGAGAAAATATTACTTCTAATACTCTCTCTCTGAAACTAACTCTTGTTCTTCGTTCCACATTTTCCAAGTGCCAACTTTCTCGCCCTTGTCATAGAACATCTCATATCTTTTATTTCCTTCTGCATCCCAAATGGTCCACTCGCCTTCTTTATCTCCTAAGTAGTAATTAGCTTCTGTAACTTTATTACCGCTTTCATTCCATTTGATCCACTTCCCGTGTTTCTCTCCATTTCTGTATTCACCAACTTCTTTCTTCGCACCACTGTTGTAATAAAAAACGGCCTGACCATTTAAAACTCCATTTTCCAAGGTGTAAGACGCTTCCTTATTTCCATTTTCATATCTAATAGTGTAATCTCCTTTCACCAACTCTTTATTGGCAGTGTAATATTGTCCATTTTCTAATACTAATGATTCTTGAGCTATAAGTGTTGCTCCAAAAAACAAACAAACTAAACCTAAAACAATAACTTTTTTCATAACACTTCTTACTTTGATGATAATACAAATATAAGAATAAATTAACATTGAGTTAAGATTGGAGATGTTAAATAATAAAAAACCCTTAAAGCTAGAGCTTTAAGGGTTTAAAATAATGTTAACTCTATTGTTATTTTGATTGAATCTCTAATTGCAATTCTGTTTGAGCTGATTTTTTTAATTGGATTTGAGCTATTAAATCTTCGTGAGAAACGAAACTTACCTTAATTTTTTGAGATGTAGTTGTAACGTTATCAAAACTAAATAACCCGTCAAAGTCAGTATAAGCTTCTTGCTTTGAGTCTAGCAATACTACTTTCGCTCCAGTTACAGGGTTTCCTTCATCATCAATTACTTTGCCTTGAACAGTGGTAGATTTTGCGTTACCGCCTGCTAATACTATTAAGGTAGTTAAAGAAAAAATAAAACTTAAAATCGCTTTTTTCATTGAAGTCTAAATTCTGGTACAAAGCTATGGCAACTCTTGAGCATGAATTTTAAAATAGACTTATCAATGCGTTAAAGTCTGGTTAAATCAATGTTAAGTAAATCGTTTTATTCTTTCTTTTAAACAAACAATCTGAATTAGACTATTAGATATCATTAACTTCGCGACTCATTTTTTTGATACCATTTTATGAGAAATACCTTATTAATTCTTGCCTTAGCTGCCGTGTCTGCAATCAGTTGTGGAACGGAAAAGGGAAAAGAACAAATAGAACAAGAAACGGCTATGAACGAAAGAAACAACCTTGAACTAGACTATAGCGATCACCATAGTTACTTAAAACCAAAGGAAGCAGTTGTAAAGCACTTAAACTGGAAAGCAACGATAGATTTTAATCAGAAAACATTAGCGGCCACTGCAACCTACACCATTGATAATATAAAAGGAGTTGATACTATTTATTTAGATGTCCGTAACCTTGCCATAAATAAGGTAAACAGAGATGATTCTCAGAAAGACTTAGACATTGTTGTTCACAAAAAGGAGCCATTTCTTGGTGACCAATTGGCAATACCTATAACAGCAGCAACAAAAACGATTAGCATCAATTATGTGGCGAATGCTGAAGGTGCTGATGCATTACAGTTTTTGAATCCAGTTCAAACGGCTGGTAAAAAACACCCTTTCTTATTCACTCAATCGCAAGCAATTCTAGCTCGAACGTGGTTACCGTGTCAAGATAGCCCGGGAATCAGATTTACGTACGAAGCGGAAGTGACTGTGCCAAAAGAGTTGATGGCATTAATGAGCGCCAAGAACCCAACGGAGAAAAACGAAAGTGGTGTATATCACTTTACAATGGACCAGCCTGTTCCTTCCTATTTATTTGCTTTGGCGGTGGGTGACTTAGAATACAAGTCTTTAGGTAAAAACACAGGGGTTTACGCAGAGCCTTCTGTTATTGAATCTGCTGCTTATGAATTTGAGGACATGCAAGACATGGTAGATACCGCAGAAACGTTATACGGACCTTATCAATGGGGCATGTATGATGTCATAGTGTTACCTCCCTCCTTTCCTTTTGGTGGAATGGAAAACCCGAGGTTAACTTTTGCCACACCGACTATTATTGCGGGTGATAAATCACTTACTGCATTAATCGCACATGAATTGGCCCATTCATGGTCAGGTAATTTGGTAACAAATGCCACTTGGGAAGACATTTGGTTGAACGAAGGATTTACAGTTTACTTCGAAAATCGAATAATGGAAGAAATATTTGGTGCAGATTTCGCAAATATGCTCGCTCTTTTATCGTACCAAGACCTTCAAGATGAAATTAAATGGTTGAACAGCGAAAATCGATCTGCTGACACACGTTTAAGAGTTGATCTAGAAGGGAGAAACCCAGATGACGGATTAACAGGCATCCCTTACGATAAAGGATTCTTTCTAATGAAATTAATGGAAGAAACGGTAGGTCGAGAAGAATGGGATAATTTCTTGAAGACGTATTTTGATACTTTCAAATTCAAAGTGATGACTACAGATTCATTTTTGGACTATCTGGATAAAGAATTATTGAGCAAAAACCCCGAATGGGAAACAACCATTCAGCCAAACAAATGGATTTTTGAAGAAGGCTTACCGGAGAATTGCCCTAAAATTACCTCTACAAAATTTGAAGCGGTTGAGCGTGAATTAACCAAATGGACCAATGGAGGAAAAGCTAGCGCAATAGAATCTTCGGAATGGGTAACCCCACAATGGTTGCATTTCATTAACTTAATTAATGACACGTTGAGTCAAGAGCAGATGAGTGAATTAGATGCCACATTTGGATTTACACAATCGGGCAACTCTGAAATTAAAGCTGCTTGGTTTGAAAAAGTAATACCTAATAACTATGCAGGTCTCGAAAACGCTGTGGAAGAATTTTTGATAGAAGTTGGTAGACGTAAATTCTTAACCCCTATATACAAGGCATTGTTAAAATCGGAAGGTGGTTTATCTGCTGCAAAGGCTATTTATGAAAAAGCAAGACCAAACTACCATGCCGTTTCAAGCGAAAGCATGGATAAATTATTAGGGTATAAATAATATGGCTGGAAAGAAAAAACTCGAGCATTTTGCGGAAATGAAACTATTCCCTCATGTCTTTGAGCCAGAGCTAGACGAAGTATTTCGAACTAATTATAAGATGAAAGGTAATTGGAGAAAAGATTTCTTCAAAAATGATAATCCTTTAGTAGTTGAATTTGGTTGCGGAAAAGGAGAGTACAGTGTGGGTATGGGCCGGAAGTTTCCGAATAAAAATTTTATTGGGGTAGATATTAAAGGTGCTAGAATGTGGCGAGGCGCAAAAACAGCCGAAGAGGAGAACTTAAAAAATATCGCTTTTTTAAGAACTAGAATTGAGTTCATCGAAGGCTGTTTTGCAAAAAATGAAGTAGATGAAATTTGGATTACCTTCCCAGACCCACAAATGAAAGACAGAAGGGAAAAGAAAAGACTAACCGGACCCTTATTCATTGATAGATACAAGCAATTTTTAAAGCCAGACGGAATTATTCACCTGAAAACGGACAGCGACTTTTTCTATGAATTTAGTGTGGAAGAATGCGAACGAAACGGATATGAAGTGCTTTTCAAAACAGACAATTTATACAAAGAAGGCATTCATAATTTTGATACCGATTTCCAAGAAATCTTAAATATTAAAACACACTACGAGCAAATTTTCACTGAGAAAGGTCACAACATTCACTATCTAAGATTTAGACCGAATGCCCGATAACTCAATTAAAATAAGCGAGAAAAACAAAGACTATTTCGACTCAGTTTTTCAAGTTGTTCGGTTGATTCCAAAAGGAAGAGCAACCTCATATGGTGCAATTTCAAATTACTTGGGCACTAAAAGTGGCGCGAGAATGGTGGGTTGGGCCATGAATGCTTCACACAGTCAAAAAGAATACGTACCGGCTCATCGAGTTGTAAATAGAAATGGAATGTTGACTGGAAAACATCATTTCCCTTCTCCAACCGCTATGCAAGAGGCTTTAGAAAGCGAGGAAATTCTAGTAAAGGATGATAAAATTCAAAATTTTAAAGCCGTTTATTGGGATCCTTCAGAAGAACTAAAGTTTGATTAAACTAAGTTAAATTGAACTTGTTTTGATAGGAAATACTCCTCAAGTAAGCTTAATTTTACAGCATGCAAATAACTTTAGAAAAAATCATAGAAGCACTTTCTTTTGTCATAGAACCAGACTTAAAGAAAGACATTGTTGCGTTAAATTTAGTTTCAAAAATTGAAGTTAAAAACGGAGTTATTTCTTTTGATTTAAAAATTTCAAACCCTGCCATGCACAATAGAAAACGCATGGAGGAAGCCTGTGAGCATCAGCTAAAGCGGTTTCTTAGACCAGACATTAAAATGGAGGCGACTATTTCTGCTATGGGAAAAGCTCACGAAAGAGCGCCGGAACATCGAAGTATTTTACCAAATGTAAAGCATATTATTGCTGTTGCATCAGGTAAGGGTGGAGTTGGAAAGTCTACAGTAGCATCAAATTTAGCAGCAGGGTTAGCCATGCAAGGATTTAAGGTTGGTATGGTTGATGCCGATATTTACGGCCCTTCTGTTCCGGCCATGTTCGACGTTGCCATGGAAAAACCTTCTACTATAGAAGTGGATGGAAAAGAATATATTAAACCGATAGAAAGTTATGGCGTAAAAATGTTATCTATCGGATTTTTCTCAACACCCGACCAGGCGGTTGTTTGGAGAGGCCCAATGGCCACAAAGGCATTAACACAGCTTTTTAAAGATGCCTATTGGGGAGAATTAGATTTTATGGTTATCGACTTACCTCCGGGTACCGGTGATGTTCATTTAACCATGGTGCAACAAGTTCCATTAACAGGAGCTATTGTGGTAAGTACTCCTCAAGAAATTGCATTGGTAGATGTGAGAAAGGCACTAGGAATGTTTAGTCTTCCAGAAATCAACGTACCTGTTCTAGGACTAGTTGAAAACATGGCCTACTTTACTCCTCCCGAATTGCCAGAAAACAAATATTACATATTTGGTGAAGGTGGTGCAAAGGAGCTAGCTGAACGAATGGACATAAATTATCTAGCAGAAATTCCAATCGTTCAAAGTATAAGAGAGGCAGGTGACGCAGGAAGACCTGCTGTTTTGCAAGAAACGACTCCACAAGCCATTGCTTTTAGAGATTTAGCGACAAAGGTGGCAGAAAAAGTAGGTTTAACGGTACCAAAATCAGTTTAGAACTAAATTTTACCTAACATTGTTTGAACAATATGGAAGCAGTCAACAATTCAGAACTTTTCACTAAAATAGAAGGAGCCATCGAGCAATTACGCCCGTTTTTAGAAGCAGATGGTGGTGACATTCGACTTTTGAGAATTGAGGACAACATTGCCAAAGTGCAACTGTTAGGAGCTTGCCACAGTTGCAACATGTCGGCTATGACGTTAAAAGCCGGTGTCGAGGAAGCGGTAAAAAAAGTAGCTCCAGAGATTATTCGAGTAGAGGCAGTTGAAGAATAAGTCTGTTTGAAATTGAAAGGCTTAATTCACACTGTAGTTCTCTTATTTCTTGCGTTGTCAGCAACAAGGTCTTATTCTCAACAAAGTAAGTTGAGCGTTGAATCTGCCTATTTTCAATTGATAGATGAAGGGTATGAGCAAGGTCAATACAAACCAATAGTTGATATAGGACTTAGGTTGCTGCTTAGTGAGAATAAAAAACACAACTTTGGTTTTTCTGTAAATGCTAACTTTTCAAACTCTCAGTTTGGTAACAACCAAAACTTCAATACCCTTCAATTCCGGTTAATTTCATCTCTATTCCCTATAGACAGCTCTCGGTTTCATCCCTTCTATGGATTGTCATTAAGTAGTCGCTCCTTAATAATGGGCTATTTTATTTAATTTTTTGAGGCATAGCCTTTTGACTTGCAAAAATGAGGAAATATTCTTTAATTTTTGCACCTAGTTTACGAAAAGAAAAAAATAATGTTCGCCCTAATTTGGATATAGAAAATAGAACCACTGAAATCGCGGATAGTTTCACTCTTCTGACCTAAATTCCGCTAGGTTAAACTTAGGTATATTCAACTTTCAATGCCTACCTTAGGCTAACACTATTACAACACCTCCAATCGATCTGCATCCATTTTGATGAAAACAAATAACAAAATGGTAAACGCCCAGAGAGAGGAACCACCGTAGCTAAAAAATGGTAATGGAATACCAATTACCGGCGCCAGACCAATGGTCATTCCAATGTTAATGGTGAAGTGAAAAAAGAAAATGGCCGCAGCACCGTAACCATAGATGCGGGCAAATGCGGAACGTTGTCGCGAACAAAGGAATAAGATGCGCAGTAACAGCGCCATAAACAAGGTAATGACAACAAAACTGCCAATAAATCCCCACTCTTCTCCTATGGTACAAAATATAAAATCAGTGCTTTGTTCCGGCACAAAATCATATTTGGTTTGTGTTCCTTTTAGGTACCCTTTTCCTGAAAAGCCGCCTGAACCGATTGCAATTAGCGATTGATTCACATTGTATCCGGCACCAAATGGATCGGATTCGATTCCTAACATTACGTTAATTCTTTTTGATTGATGAGGCTCTAAAATGTTGTTAAATACGTAATCCACACTCTTTACCAATCCTGAACAAGTGATAAAAATTACAGTAATAAAAAGCAGCACCTGTTTCTTTTTTCGATTAAAATAGTATACAAGGCTCATCAGCACGGCAAGCGCAAGAATGAGCATCCAACCACCGGTTAATTCAACATCGAACGGAAGCTGATAAACCTCATTTTGGAAAACAAGGGTAATAACGAACAAGAAAGCCGATACCAAGCCAATCAGCAAAAAGTTGCCTGAAAGCCCCTCTCTAAAAAGCACTAAAATAAATGCACCATAAACTAAGGCCGAACCCGTGTCGTTCTGCAGTAAAATTAAAATGGCCGGAACTCCAATAATTGCTGCGGCAGTTAGCTTTGTTTTTAAATCGGTCATCCTTATGTTGAGCGTACTCAAGTACTTTGCTAGTGCTAAATTTGTCGCAAACTTCGAAAACTCGGAAGGTTGAATTTTAAACCCACCTATTACAAACCAAGATGTTGCACCTTTTGTAGCAGCACCAACTACGAGTACAGCGACCAATGCAAAAAGTATAAAACCGTAAATAAAATAGCCGAAAGTCGAGAAGAAGCGTTCATCTATGAGGAGAATCACAATGGCAATTACTCCTGCAGTTCCAATCCAAAGTAGCTGCTTCCCGTAACGCTGAGTAGTATCAAAAATACTTTCGAACTCTTCATTATATACTGCAGCGTAAATATTTAACCAACCGGCTAAAACCAACAGTAAATAAAGCCCTACGGTAATCCAGTCTATGTTGTCGATCAGACTTTTACTCCCCCTCATTTGACGCAATTTTAGGCACTGTTCCTATTAAGTTTCCCTCCAACATTCGCTTTTCTATATGCGGTCTAGTTATGGTGTCTCTCAAGTATTGTTCAATCATTAAACCTGCTATTGGCGCAGCCCACCGAGAACCCCAGTATCCATTCTCAACATAAACAGATAGGGCAATTTTTGGATTCTCTTTAGGAGCAAAAGCAATGAATGTTGAATGGTCATCTCCATGGGGGTTTTGGACGGTTCCTGTTTTTCCGCAAACTTGTAGTGAATCTATTTTGGCCGAAGTTCCTGTTCCTTTCTCCACAACTTTATACATGGCTTCCACGACCTCGTTAAAATATTTTGCCTCTATGCCAGTTTCATTTCTAACAATGGTAGAATCAAACTCAGCAATGGGTTGCCCATTTATTTCCTTAGCAATGTGCGGAGTAATATAATAACCTCTGTTTGCAATAGCAGTTACCATATTGGCCATTTGCATGGGTGTAAATCCCAACTCCCCTTGCCCAATAGCCAAAGACAAAATTGTCGTTGAGTGCCACTTTCCTTTCAAATAATACCGGTCGTAATAATCGGTTTTAGGAACAAAACCACTCAGCTCATTTGGTAAGTCAATCCCTGTTTTCTTTCCTAAACCAAAATTGGTAACGTAATTACGCCAAACATTATAACCCTCCTCGGCTGTATGGTAGTTGTCTATAATACTTCTGAAAACATTACAGTAATAAGCATTACAAGAAGTTTGAATGGAGAATTCTAAGTTGACCGGCGATGAATGCACATGGCATCCCATTTTTCTGCCACTAAAGCTATATCCTCTGTAGCACGAGTAAAGCATAGAAGGTGTTAGCACTTGCTCTTGCAATCCAATTAATGCATTAATGCTTTTAAAGGTTGATCCCGGCGGGTATTTGGCCATTAATGCTCTATTAAACAATGGCTTTAATGTATCTTGACTTAATACTCCGTAATTTTTTGAACGCTGTCTTCCTACCAATAGATTGGGATCATATGTTGGCATACTAATCAATGCTAATATTTCTCCTGTGGAGGGGTCGATGGCGACAATGCTACCCTTTTTGTTCTGCATTAATTTTTCTCCGTAAGCCTGCAAGTCTGCATCAATGGTAAGCTTTAGGTTGCTTCCCGATACTGCGGTAGCATCAAACGCCCCATCTTGAAACTTCCCCTTTGGTCTATTAAAAACATCGACCATTTGAACCTCTTGACCTCTTTTGCCTCGAAGCACTTTTTCATAGTGTTTTTCAATACCGCTTATACCAATATTATCCCCAGACTTATAGTACGAATTGTTTTCAATTATCTTTGAATTTGCCTCTCCGACATAGCCTACTAAGTGAGCAGCTGTTCGTTTTGGATATGTTCTGAGCGTTCTAGTTTGAACAAAAAAGCCTGGGTAGTTAAACAGCTGTTCTTGAATTTTGGCATAAGACCTTGCTGAAATTTCTTTCTCAAAAATGGAAGCCTTGTACCTGGAATAGTTTTTAGCTCTATTAAAGCGCTGGTCAAAACCCTCTTTTGTGATTTCTAATAAAGCGCAGAACCCGGCAGTATCAAAGTCTTCTTCAATAGCTTTTGGTACAACCATCAAGTCGTATGCAGCCTCATTGTACACAAGCAGCGTTCCATTTCTATCGTATATTAAACCTCTAGCCGGATACTTTACGACGGTGCGCAAAACATTATTCGTTGCATCTAACTTATAGTGGCTATCGATTACTTGGACGTAAAAAAGTCGGATTAAAAATATGATTCCCACAATTAAGAAAATTGCTCCAATCACGATCCGTCTAGATTCGTACTGTCTCATCTTCTATCTTCAGTGTTTGAACTAAAAACTTGGACCAAAATAATCATTATGAGACTAAAAATTGTGCTTGCCAGCGCTCTACCTAGGGTATCAAAAAACTCAGAAAATCTAAAAACTTCAACAAAAAACAGGAACGAGTGATGCAAGAGTACACCAATCGTTGCATATTGGAGAAACCAAACCCACCCTAATGCGCCTGCCGTAGGAGGCACATTCAACTCGTAACCATCTCTTGGCGCCAATACGTTTAACAAATACGGACGAATGAAGCCCAGAAAAACGCAAGCAGATGCGTGCATTCCCATGGTATCTGTAAATACATCTATACTTAAACCCAGCAAAAAAGAGATTCCTAATACAAAAGCTTTGTTCCATTCGATTGGCAACCAAAGAATAAATAAAATATAAAGGTATGGATTGACTGTACCTCCCAGTTGAATATTATTTAGAATAAGCACCTGAAACAATACAAAAAGAATGAACTGAAGCGGATATGTTATAAAAGTTTTAATCATCGCCGTTCTCCCTCCCAGATTCTAATTGTTTTACTTCCATTGAAGTATTATTCTTCACAACATATACGTAGGTTAATTGCCTGAAGTCATTCAGCAATTGCATTTTAATTTCATAAAAATTTTCTCCCTCCGGCACTTCAAAAGTTTTAATAATTGCTGTCGGCAACCCTTCAGGAAAGATACTAGAGTAACCGCTAGTGACCACAGTATCTCCTTCCGTCAACAAAACGTGATTCGGTATATCTTTCAGCACCGTCAATCGATAGTCCTCTCCGTCCCACTGCATAGAACCAAAGTAGTCTGATTTTTTCAGCTTAACGCTTATTTTAGATTCCCTGTGCAGCACAGAAACTACTGAAGAGTAATTGGCTGAAACATCTTTCACAACTCCTACAATTCCACTTGGCCCAATAACTCCCATGCCGTTCTTTACTCCATTATTAAACCCTATGCTTAAAGTTAAATAATTGTTCTGTTTGTTAGTAGAATTATTAATCACTTTTGCCTTGGTATATAAATACTTGCGTTTATAGATGGTGTCTTTAACAATTATATTTTCACTGAAAACTTTCACAAAACTACCCAGCTGATTTTCCCTTAGCAATTTATTTTCATTGCTCAAATCATTGTTAACTTCTTTTAAATTGACGTATTCTGTCAAGTCAGAGTATTTAGAATAAATACCCCCTGCAACTTTATTAGTAGAATTTAAAAAAGATGACCCTTGAAAATGATTATTCTTTAAAATAAGATAGAAAGCTAGTGCTTCCACACCTACAAAGAGGAAAAAAAACGAATACTTTCGAATAAAGGCGATTAAGTTTCGCATGTCCTCGTATTACTATTAATTTCTAATCAAAAACGGCAGTTTAGCTGAGTTTTTTAATGCTATTCCTGTTCCTCTTGCCACTGCTCTAAGGGGGTCTTCAGCAACATGAACTGGTAGTTTTGTTTTCAATGAGATTCGTTTATCCAACCCTCTGAGCAACGATCCACCGCCGGCTAAGTACAATCCTGTTCTATAAATATCCGCTGAAAGCTCTGGAGGAGTCATTTCTAGCGCATTTAGAATTGCCGCCTCAATTTTGGTAATTGATTTATCTAATGCATGAGCAATTTCAACGTATGAAACCTTAATTTCTTTAGGTGTTCCGGTCATTAAATCACGCCCTTGGATTGCATAATCATCTGGTGGGTTATCTAATTCTGGTAAAGCAGAACCAACTTCAATTTTAATTCGCTCCGCAGAACGTTCACCAATCAATAAGTTGTGCTGACGACGCATATAATCTACAATGTCGTTCGTAAAATCATCTCCTGCCACACGAATTGACTTATCACAAACTATTCCTCCCAACGCGATTACGGCAATTTCTGACGTACCTCCCCCGATATCAATAATCATGTTGCCCATTGGTTCCAAGACATCAATTCCTATCCCAATTGCTGCTGCCATCGGCTCATGAATCAAGTACACTTCTTTGCCTCCTGCATGCTCTGCAGAATCTTTTACCGCTCTTTTTTCTACCTCAGTAATTCCAGAAGGAATACAAATCACCATTTTTAAGGATGGATTAAAAAAACGTTTCTTTTGATTAATCATCTTAATCATTCCCCTGATCATGTATTCTGCCGCTTGAAAATCAGCAATAACACCATCTTTTAATGGACGAACGGTTTTAATATCTTCGTGTGTTTTTCCGTGCATTTGCATGGCCTTTTTCCCCACAGCAATAACTTTCCCTGTGCTTCTTTCAATAGCAACTATAGAAGGCTCATCCACTACTACTTTATCGTTGTGAATTACCAAGGTATTTGCAGTACCGAGGTCAATTGCAATTTCTTGCGTAAAAAAATCAAAAAATCCCATAGTTATTAATGTTTAAAGTGGCGAATACCGGTAAGTACCATTTTTAAATCGTTGTTGTTACAGTAATCGATAGACAGTTGGTCTTTGATAGACCCACCCGGCTGAACTACTGCTGTAATCCCTGCATTTTTTGCCAGTTCCACACAATCAGGAAAAGGAAAGAATGCATCTGATGCCATGACTGCACCCGTTAAATCAAACCCAAAATGCTTGGCTTTTACTACTGCTTGCTGCAACGCGTCAACTCTTGATGTTTGACCTGTTCCGCTTGCCAATAGCTGTCCATGTTTTACAAAAACAATCGCATTTGACTTTGTGTTCTTTACCAATTTAGCTGCAAAAACTAAATCGTCTTTTTCTTCTTCTGTTGGCTCTAATTTAGTTGCTGTTGTAAAATCTGCCTTTGTTTCAGTTTGGGAGTCTTTATCCTGCACTAAGTAGCCGTTCAATGCTGTTCTAACTGTTTTCTCAGCCATTTCCACCTCGTTCTGCCGCAGAATAATTCTATTCTTTTTGCCTTTCAAAACCTCCAAAGCTTCAGCTTCATACGATGGAGCAATGACTACTTCACAAAATAATGAATGAATTTGCTCAGCAGTTGCGATGTCAATCGTATCGTTTGCAATTAAAACTCCTCCAAATGCCGAAACAGGATCTCCTGCTAATGCAGCAGCATATGCGCTAGCCATGCTCTTCCTCGTTGCAATTCCACAGGCATTGTTGTGTTTTAGAACCGCGAAAGTTGGATCGTCATTTTTAAATTCTGCAATTAAGTTGACTGCTGCATCGACATCTAATAAATTATTGTAAGAAAGCTCCTTACCATGTAATTTCTCAAACATTGAATCCAAATCACCATAAAAAGTGCCCTTCTGATGTGGATTTTCTCCGTAACGCAAGGTAGCAGCTTCTCGTTCACTTAATTTCAATGACTCTGTCTCACCTTCAGCATTGAAGTAATCAAATATCTTAGAATCGTAGTGCGATGAAATGTCAAATGCTTTTCTTGCCATTGCTTTTCGATCCGCTTTATTCGTTTCTCCGCCTTTTTCTTCCAGCAAACTCAACACTTCAGAATACTGCTCTCTTGAGGATACGGTTAAAACGTCATTATAGTTTTTTGCCGCCGCCCGAATCAATGAAATTCCGCCAATATCAATCTTTTCAATAATCTCAGCTTCTGAACCTCCACTTGCTAGCGTTTCTTCAAACGGATAAAGGTCAACAATGACCAGATCAAACTCAGGAATTTCATATTCGGCCAAATGCTTCTCATCTTCTTCCAAACCTCTTCTGCTCAGAATTCCTCCGAACACTTTTGGGTGCAATGTTTTTACCCTACCACCCAAAATAGAAGGGTACGAAGTAAGGTCTTCAACCCTATGAATGTTAATACCTAAATTCTCAAGGTGCTTTTGAGTTCCACCTGTTGAGTAAATATTTACTCCTAGCTTTTGCAATTGCAAAGCAATGGCATCTAAACCATCTTTATAAAACACTGATATTAAAGCGTTCTTTATTCTTTTTTTATCTGACATGAAGGGGTTTGCTTATCCTAACAAGGTTAACGATTATCTCAAAAGTGTGAAAGGGAATAACGCTGATTTCGAAAGAAGAAATGAACAATTTACATGAGTTATCAACCATTCATATTTATACGACTCACGAAGCCTTAAAAACCGTTAATTATTCTTGAGAAAACTTAAATAATTAGACCGCATTGTAAAATTCACCTACTTTCACCTTCAACCTTAACAACATGAAAAGTAAACTTGCCACAACCCTTTTGTTTTTAGTTGCAGTGAATCATAGTTCTTGCCAAGACAAAAAGCAACCAAGCGTCCAAACAGAAACAACTAACGAAGTAATTCACACCTTACGTTCAGGACTTTTTTCTAGCTACACCCAGGAAAAAATAAAAGTTGCGGATTTCATCGAGCATTACCTTAATCTCATGTATGACTCAACTGTAACAACAAGAAATGCACTTTGGGATTCAAAAATCCTTACCGACCAGCAAGATTTTTTCTTAAAGGGAGGGTTTGAAAAAGGATTTCTGATTCAAAATAGCCCGCAAATTCTTGGAATTCGAGCAACGGGAAATCAACAGTATGAAGTAAAACTCGCCATTGAACAAAATGGTTTCGTTTACAAAATCATGAACCTTACCGTTGCCTTTGACGGATTAAATCGACCCTATTTTATAGACTAATTAGGTGAAAACTTAACCACTTTTGAAAGAATCAACTTTAAAACCATTGAATTCTTATACTCACCGAAAGCAACAAAAAGCGATGTGTTAGAGCAAAAAATGGCTGATTTTAACCAAAAAATGGCCGATTTATTCGAAAAACCAGCCAAAAGACCAAAAATCATTGTTCTGAAAAATTTGAAAGATTACTGCGATGTATTGGGTTTTGATTACATGCCATTTTTGACCTACGATGCGCAGACTGGAGGAATTGCGATGCCCAAGGAGAACATTCTTTTTTCTGCTAACAACTCTCCTTACTATCCACACGAACTAGTTCACCTCTACACTGCCGATTTCAACCCTCATTATTGGTTTGATGAAGGCTGTGCAACCTATTTAGGTGGCTCAGTTGAATATCCGCTAGAGTATCATTTGAAAAAAATCGCTTCACAAATGGATACGTTAGACTTTTCAAATCTGCCAGAAAACAAAAAACTTGATGATGATAGTAATTTCAAATATGCACTAGGTGGGTTGTTTTGCAAAATAGCCATGGATGAATACGGAGGCAAAAAAAGCTTATTTGCTTTACTTAACTCCGGAAAAACAGAAGAAGATTTTCATTCGGCGTTGAGCAAGGTTTTTGGAATAGAAAAGGAAAATTATGATTCTTTTATTCGTGAAAAGTTGAGGAAATATAAAAATTCGAAATAAGATTTTAGATTTTAGATTTTAGATTTTAGATTTTAGAAAAATAGCAATTCTTGGCTTGGATTCATTTTAGCTCCCCGATTAGCTCGGTGAATCTTTCCCCCTTAATCTCTTTGCTCTGTAATCTTTTCTCTCTTCTCTTTCCTCCTTCCTCTTTATTCGTTCATCCTTCATATTCAACCATCCTTCTCGCCCCATATTTCAAATTCGCTATTATTTTATGAACGGTAGATTGAAAACATTTTACTTCGCTTAACTTGGCACTTTAAACAATGGAATGCTCTACCTACGGTTATTAAAAGAAAGCTTACTTTTTGCAATTGACTCACTCGTTGTCAACAAATTGAGAACAATTCTTTCGTTACTAGGCATTACCATTGGAATTTTCGCCATGGTTTCTGTGTTTACTATGGTAGATTCTTTAGAGAACAACATTCGCAGTAGTATTTCAAGTTTAGGCGACAACGTGATATACGTAGCTCAAATGCCGTGGGATTTTGACCCTAATCAAGCGTGGTGGGATTACATTCGGCGGCCTCAACCAGATTTAGATGAATTCAAGATGCTAAAAAAGCAACTTCAAAATGCCGAATCTGTGGCAATGGTTGTTGGTGGTTCCAATACGGTTAAATACAAGAACAATTCTATGGAAAATGTTCAAGGCAGTGGAGTTACCTCTGAGTACAACCAAATTTGGGATTTAACCATTGAAAAGGGACGCTACATTACAGAGTTGGAAAGTAACACCGGAAGACCGGTTACGGTAATAGGTGCAGACATTGCCGAATCACTATTTGGCACCAACAACCCAATTGGCAAGAAGATAAAAATAAAGGGCCGCAAAGTAGAAGTAATTGGTGTTATAGAAAAAGAAGGTGAAAGTATGATGGGGCAGTCGAATGATCGAAAGATGTTTATGCCTTTGCAATTTGCCCGTAATTTTTACAACCTAAGAAGTAGGAACTCGGGAGCCGTTATTATGGTAAAAGCCAAACCAAACGCTTTAGAGGCATTAACCGACGAGTTAACAGGAGTGATGCGGTCGGTTAGAAAATTAAAACCGAAGGTAAAAGATAACTTTGCTCTGAATAAGATGAGTATGATTTCTCAAGGTTTTGACCAAATCTTTGGTGTGATTAACATTTCAGGGTTTGTTATCGGAATTTTCTCCATTCTGGTCGGCGGATTTAGCATTGCAAATATTATGTTCGTTTCAGTAAAGGAAAGAACCAGTTTAATTGGTATCCAAAAGTCCCTGGGAGCAAAAAACTTCTTCATCCTCTTCCAATTTCTATTTGAGTCCGTGTTTTTATGTTTAATTGGTGGCGCAGTAGGACTATTTTTCATCTTTCTTGGCACCTTAGTTATGACCTATGTGGTTGACTTTCCAACCACATTGGGGCTAAGTAACATTCTACTAGGTTTTGGACTCTCTGCCGGAATTGGCATTATAGCTGGGATAGTACCTTCTTACCAAGCGAGTAGATTGGATCCTGTAGAAGCTATAAGAGCCAATTAACTTTTTTATAACTTCAAGTAAAATTCAATTTTAGTTGACTTTTAACAGGGCAGCTTGCAGGCAAACTCTGTTCCATCAGCCAAATTTTTCTTAATTCAAATAAATTTTTCACTTTTTTTATTCATTATAAATTGCTTAAAATGAAGGTATTAAATTTTATTTTAAAAAAAAGTTCACTTTTTTTAACAAAGTTTGAAACATTTGTTGTTATCTTCATGTTTTTTTCTAAACAATTAAACTTTTTATAAACTTTTTAAATTAAAAATTATGACAGCAATCGAACCCGGCAATTATGTTGCCTTTACGTTCTTTATCGGAACCATGGCCATGATGGCCGCATCAGTATTTTTCTTCTTAGAGTTAAACAACACCTCTAAACAGTGGAGAACCTCAGTTCTCGTTTCAGGCTTAATTACGTTTATTGCAGCAGTGCACTACTACTACATGCGAGCCTACAATTTAGAAACGGGAGATTCCCCGACATTTTTCCGTTACGTTGATTGGATTTTAACAGTTCCATTGATGTGTGTAGAATTTTACTTAATCACGAAAAAAGCAGGAGCAAAAATTGGTTTGCTTTGGAAACTAATCTTTGCATCGTTAGTGATGTTAGTAACAGGTTACGTTGGTGAAGTACTGGACAGAGACAGCAGTGTAATTTGGGGTGTATTGTCTGGTATTGCATACTTCTACATTGTTTACTTAGTTTGGTTTGGAGAGGTTTCAAAACTTGCACAAGAAGCAGGTCCACAGGTAGCAAAAGCAACAAAAGTACTTGGTTGGTTTGTTTTAGTTGGATGGGCAATTTATCCATTAGGTTACATTCTTGGAACTCCAGGTGGATTATTTGGTATCCAGTTAGTATCTGATACAGCAGCTGCACTTCAAGCAATGGATATCGTATACAACATTGCAGATGCTATTAACAAAATCGGTTTCGGTTTAGTGATTTATGCATTAAGTAGAACTGATGATGCTACAGCAAAAGCATAATTTATAGAACATTTAATAAAAGGGATGATAATTTTAAAATTATCATCCCTTTTTTTATACAACACAATCTATTCAAGAACAGATGAAGCAGCCCACCTTAGCCAGTTCCACTTCAGTATACGATTTCCTATTTATAGGACTTGGTGCGGCTAACAGTTTGCTGATTTTAAGTTTGTATAAAAATGGATTATTCGATGGGAAAACGATTGCCATTATTGAGCCAAGCAGAAAGTTAACCGATGAGAAAACGTTCTGCTTTTGGTCCACTAAAGAAGAGGTTGTCGCCCTGAATTTGGATGAGTTAGTGAGCAACAGTTGGAAACTAATTGAGATTCCAGGAATCACTAAAGAAAACATAAATTCGTTACATTACCATCACGTAAAAGGTCCTGACCTCACTAACAAAACAAAAGAAGTCTTGAGCCAGTGTGAGGTTAACTATTTTCAAAGCACCTTAGACCATACCCCTACTTTAAGCTCTAATTATATTGAAGTTACCACCGGCGGCTCAGTAGTGCGTTGTCGTAAAGTTTTCGACAGTCGTCCACCTACTTTTTCAAAACTACAGAAGAGCCAAAGTAGCTTATACCAATCCTTTTACGGATGGAAAATTAAGACGGATCAACCGGTATTTGATACTTCTTCCATGGTTTTGATGGATTTTAATATTCCTCAACATGATGCCACACAGTTTGTTTATGTTCTACCATTTGAATCGGATACAGCGCTTGTTGAATTAACCCGATTTGGAAAAGAGATTTTGACCAAAGAGGAAGCCCAAACGATTCTACAAGAACATGTTGGTCAGCTGGGTACCACCTTCGAAAAATTAGAAGAAGAAGTTGGCGTAATTCCAATGCATTCTGGCACCCTAGAAGTTGCTGACTATGGAGACAATTGGATTCCCACAGGAGCGCGAGCGAACCTATTAAAATGCTCCACAGGCTATGCTTTTCATAACATGGCTGAAGATGCTATTTTGCAAACAAAAGCATTAAAAAACAATCAAAAACCGGTAAGAGAGACAAAAAAAAGCAGGTTTGCATTTTACGATCGATTACTGTTGAAAATATTGAGCAATACACCTCTTCAAGGGAAAAGAGTGTTTGAAACGCTATTTAAAAAAGTTCCTGTATCTACCGTACTGAAGTTTTTAAGAGAAAAAACGACGCCTTCAGAAGAAGTATTTATTTTTTCTAAATTACCCTTGAAACTATTTTTAACCGCAGCTTCAAAAGACATTTATCACCAAATTTCGCGATTGCCCATCCTAACTTTGCCATTCGTTTTTACTACTGTTGCTATCCTGCTTTCTTTCTTGCAGCTTGAGTTTATTGCCTGGGGTGTTTTAGCTATAGGATTTTTATCGGTAGGCTTGGCACATGGAGCATTAGATCATCTCACCTCTCGAAAAATTGAATCTACTAAGCAACTCATCTCCTTTGTACTGAGCTACCTGCTCAAAGGTGCCCTTTTTGGAATCGTTTGGTGGTTTTCTTCTGATGTGGCTCTAGTACTTTTTTTACTTTATTCTGCTTGGCATTTTGGCCAAGCCGATTTTAAAGAATGGAACTTAAAACAGGGTTGGCAGTCTTTCCTATGGGGAGTTATCTTGTTAACGGCGATTCTGTTTTTCCATGTAGAAGAATTAAGCGGTATCTTGATGCAAATCCCTAATTTAAGCAGTGTAGACCTACTTCATCAAATACCTTCTAGTGAATTAATATTGATTCAGGTACTGACTGTTTCATCAGGTCTTATTTTGGCTCGATTAAACCGTTCTACCAACTTGCTAATCACCTTAATTTATCTTTTAATGGCAAGTCAATTGTCTTTATTGATGGCATTTGGAATATATTTCGTGTTACAACATAGCATGAATGGCTGGAAACACCTTTCCCTTGGTTTGAATAAACAAACATCGGTCATGTGGAAAAACGCCTTGCCGTTTACCGTTGGTGGGGCAGGTATTCTTATCTATTTTCTATTGTTTGCAGGTGAGAACCACATTGGTCTATTTTTTATACTTCTTTCGTGTTTAAGCCTGCCACATGTGTTTAGCATGCACCATTTTTATCAGCTTACTTCTTCAAAGTAGGATTCTGAAATATGGGCGGTCCAGAGCTTATGTAGTATTTCGTTTTGGGAATATCTTCTCCCCCTTTTAATAGTCCGTTGACAAAGAGATTAAATCAAAAATTTGAAGCACCACGAATTGATTATATTTGATATTAACCAAATACCTTACGATATTCTAAGGAGTGCGTTTATCGGGCATTAATCATAATATAAATCAACTACCCAATATATGGATATAAAAAATATTGTAATTGCTGCTTTTGTAGGATCGTTATTTACGTTAGCCGTGCAATTTATAATTAACCGCAAACAGAGGAATCAAATAAAAGATTCAATAGACCTATTTCTTAAAGATATTATACTACCCACTGGTGAGAAAATTATCAATGAAATTTCAATAGTTGAGGGAGCAATTTCAAATTACTCATTCAACAATATTAGTTTAAACATGCACCCTTCTTTTAATTCAAGCATATTAGACAGTTTCCCGATTGAGGATTTGCAACCAATATACAAGGACAAATTGATTTATGTAATTAGTATAAAAAGTAGATTAAAGAATCTTGAGAACAGATTACCATATCAATATTTCAAAAACTGTGTTTCTGAAGTAGAGCAACATATTGAAAATCATTTTGAGGAACACAAAAATCACTTTAAAGCCAAAACTGATCATTTTCATAATTGCGATGAGGTTAAGAAACTTATAAATCGAACCTCCGATAACTTAAGCAATGTAAAAGACATCATTACTTCTATAAATAAGGATATTATCAAATTATATGAATAAACAAGAAATATACAAGTTTATTGACCAAAATGGGATACCTTTTAAAAGGAAATCATTGCTTTTGTCAAGCACATTTGATAGTACCCTTCATTTAAAAACTAACAAGTATCCGAAACAAGAAATCGTAATTAAATTACCATTTGACCTCACTGAACAAGAACAAAACCATATAGCATTAGATTACATCTACGATTTAACAACATTCAAATTTGAAAGTATTAATGACTTACTTTCACAAAAATCACTTAATAATTTACCGTTTATTTTAGAAGTTAATGAATATGACGATTCAAGACTTTGTATCGCCTTTAAACAAATACCGGGCACCGTAGTAATACGCGGCGACACTCAATACAAAGACAACGGTCATAAAATAAAAAGCTTAGGAAACATAGAAACTATTAAAGGTGACTTAGGTCTATCCAATTCCGCCATTGAGAATTTAGGAAATTTAAAAACCGTCGAAGGTGATTTTTGGTTTAGCGCGACAAATGAATTTTTACTAAATAACGGTTTTAAAATCCTAACACTTTCCCCTCTTGAAAAAGTAAAAGGTGCTGTCTCCATTAGAGGCAAGTCACTTAAGACCTTAGGCTCTTTGAAGTATGTTGGAGGAAACTTATTAGTCTCAAAATATAATCTAGAGAATTATGATTTCTCGAAAATTCAGGTTAGTGGAAAAATTAGGAGATACAATGACAAAGTCCATAACCTAAATCCTACTTAAATAGTAATATGATCTGCTCGTGCTTGCAGTTTCCCGTTAGCTCGGACTTGTAGTCCGAGAATACAAACGGACATCAGCTTTTATGAATTGGTTTTTCATGAAGTAATCGCTCATTTTGTTAAATAGCACATAAAATTTTTTAAGGTTGAATCGCACCCTCCCCACCAAATTCAGCGCTTATTACGTATTCCAAAACCACAAAAATAAACACATAGGATTACAAAAAATATTATTTGTAGATATATAAGTTTACATAGTTTGTATATTTGTAATCAATTAAGTTTACAAAAATGAGAAAAAAAGAAAAGATTTTAATCGAACAACTCGATGAAAAACTGAATAATTTCAAGCCAGCTCAATCCTTAACGGTACCCCCAAGAGGTTGGATTCATGCCATTCGAACTGCCCTAAACATGACCATGGAGCAATTGGGCAAAAAGCTCAACATTACCAGACAAGGAGTAAAAAACATAGAAGTTAGTGAATCAAAAGGATCTATCTCCCTTAATTCTTTGGAAGATGTGGCCAATGCAATGGACTTAAAATTAGTGTATGGTTTTGTTCCGAAGCATGGTTCTCTAAATCATTTAATTGCTGCAAAGTCACAAAAGTTAGCTAAAAAAATAGTACTTCGAACCAATCAGAACATGGTGTTAGAAAACCAAGGAATTGAAAGCGATAAAATCAACCGATCCATTCAAGAGTTAGCCGAAGAGTTGAAACATGAAATGAAAAAATCACTATGGGACTAACGTTAACTTATGAAAAAGGGCAAACTCCATTAAATGAAGAAGAAACAGAAGGGTTAAAAATAAAATCCATTACTTCGCAACAAGAATTAGATGAGTTGGAGCAATGGAATATAGAAAAAGCAGTAGAATGGACCATTCATTCAAACCTAAGGTCTAAAAAAATTTTAACGGAGAAGTTTATAAAAAACTTACATAAAAAAATGTACGGTGATGTTTGGAAATGGGCAGGAGAATTTAGAACCTCAGAAAAAAACATTGGAATTAAATGGATATTTATCCCTTCAGAACTAAGAACTTTATTAGACGATGTTACCTATTGGATAGAACATAATACCTACTCGGAAGAAGAAATTTGTATCCGATTCAAGCATAGAATTGTTTCCATTCATTGCTTCCCGAATGGAAATGGAAGGCATTCTAGACTAATAGCAGATTTACTGTTAGAAGCAATCTCTGACAAAGATTCTTTTTCTTGGCGACAATCTAGTATGGTAGAAGCAAACCAAATTCGTAAAGAATACATTTCGGCCCTTCAAAAAGCGGATGATGGTGATGTCAGCTATTTACTAGAATTTGCTAAAAAATAGAAAAATCCCTACACCCTCCCCAGCAAGTTCAGCGCTTTCACAATGGTTTTTACGTGTTCAAAGACTAAACTTAATCTACCTTTTCTCTCTTTTAAAGTACACAGGTTAGGGTTTTTCTGCACGAAGTTGAGCACCTTGGAAAATAGCGGAGATTGGTAATACAATGAGTCTTGGTTGGAAATAAAGTAGCAAATTAGTTTGTTCTGCTTTAACACCAACTTTTCTATTCCAATAGCTTTTCCCATCCAACGTAATCGTAAGGCTTGAATCATTTCTTTAGTCGGCTCTGGCACAGGTCCAAAACGATCAACCAATTCCTCTTCAAATTTGGCCAACTCTTCCTCTGTTTCGTAATTGTCTAACTCCTTGTACAAGTTAATTCGCTCGGCGATGTTGCTGACATAGTCGTCGGGAATAAGAATTTCTAGATCCGTTTCAATTTGACAATCGTGCACGAACGCCGTTTGTAGCTCGTCGTACATTTCTTTGAACTCCGTTTCTTTTAGTTCTTGAATGGCTTCGTTCAAAATTTTCTGGTACATGTCAAACCCAATCTCCGAAATGAAACCACTTTGCTCCGCGCCCAACAAGTTTCCTGCTCCTCGAATGTCCAAATCTTTCATGGCAATTTGGAAACCACTTCCTAAATCAGAAAACTGCTCCAAAGCTTGTAATCGTTTACGAGCTTCGGGTGTTAACGACACCATAGGCGGTGCTAACAAGTAACAAAAAGCTTTTTTATTCGATCGCCCAACTCTACCTCGCATTTGGTGCAAATCACTCAATCCAAAATTGTTGGAATTGTTGATAATAATAGTATTGGCATTCGGAATATCCAAACCACTTTCAATAATGGTAGTAGCCACCAATACGTCATATTCGTGATTAATGAAACTCATCATTCGCTCTTCCAAGTCTTCGCCTTTCAACTGGCCGTGGCCAGTTTGCACTCTCGCATCAGGAACCAAGCGCTGAATCATTCCTGCAACTTCTTTAATATTTTGCACGCGGTTGTGAATGAAAAATACCTGACCACCTCGACTAATCTCGTATGAAATAGCATCTCGAATTAATTCCTCATCAAAAGTTCTAACTTCGGTTAAAATGGGCTGACGATTGGGCGGTGGAGTGTTAATCACCGACAAGTCTCTCGCTTTCATAAGTGAGAATTGCAGGGTTCTAGGAATTGGGGTTGCGGTTAACGTAAGCGTATCTAAGTTTACTTTAAATAGCTTCAGCTTGTCTTTTACGCTTACTCCAAACTTCTGCTCTTCGTCGATCACCATTAAACCCAAATCGTTGAATTTTACATCTTTTCCAACAATTCGGTGCGTTCCAATTAGTATGTCTACCTCTCCACTTTTCACTTTTTGAAGCGTTTCTTTTTGCTCCTTCTTGGTTTTAAAACGATTGATGTAATCTACCTTCACGGGAAAATCTTTCAATCGTAATTTAAAGGTTTGGTAATGTTGCCATGCCAAGATAGTCGTTGGCACCAAAACGGCTACCTGCTTGCTGTCGCAAACGGCTTTGAATGCTGCCCGAATCGCTACTTCCGTTTTTCCGAAGCCTACGTCTCCACAAACCAAACGATCCATGGGAGTTGGCGCTTCCATGTCGGCTTTCACATCTTGGGTGGATTTGAACTGGTCAGGCGTATCCTCATATAAAAAGGAGGCCTCTAGCTCGTTTTGCAAGTAATTATCAGGCGCAAAAGCGAAGCCCTTTTTCTGCTTTCGCTCTGCGTACAATTTAATTAAGTCGAAGGCTACCGTTTTTACATTTTTCTTTGTTTTTGCCTTTAACTTTTTCCACGAGTCTGAACCTAATTTATCGACCGTTGGTGGCGTTCCATCTTTGCCTACAAACTTTGAAATTCGATGCAGCGAGTGAATGGAAATGTATAGAATGTCTTGATTCTTATATAAAATTCGAATGGTCTCTTGGGTTTTTCCGTTGGTCGTGATTTTTTCTAAACCAGAGAATTTCCCCACCCCGTGATCAATGTGCACAATGAAATCACCAGGTGTTAGGTTGTGCAATTCCTTCAGCGTGATGGCCTGATCTTTTCGCTTAAAACCTTCCTTTAATCTAAATCTGTGATAGCGGTTAAAAATTTGGTGATCGGTGTAAATAGCCAACTTCTGCTCTTGGTCAACGAATCCTTCGTGAATAGAAAGCAACAAGGTTTCCATCTGAAGTTCTTTGTCTAAATCTTCAAAAATGGTATAAATACGCTCAATTTGTTTGGCATTGTTCGCGACTAAAATATTGTCTATCCCAGCCTCAGTATTGTCTGACAAATTAGAGCTAAGCAACTCGAAGTTTTTATTAAACGCAGGCTGCGGCGAACTCTTAAAAACGACTTTTAAATCTTGTTGAAAATACGTTTGCTGACCAAACTCTATGGTATTCAACCTCAACGAAGCTCGAATAAACTGATCTTTAGAAATGAATAACTCCTCCGGCGGCAAATGACTTAGTGGAGAGCTTAGTTTTTCAAATATCTCCTTGTTCTTAATAAACTGCTCACCTACCTTATCGCGACAAATGCTAAAGTCTTTGAACCAAAACAACGTGTTATCTGGCATGAATTGAAAGATGGGTACTCGAGCTTCTTCTAAAATTTTTTGCTGTACGTTGGGCAAAATAGCGATCCGCGTCAGCTTTTTAATGGATAGCTGTGTAGCAGGATCAAACACCCGAATGGAGTCAATTTCGTCTCCAAAAAACTCTATTCGATAAGGGTTTTCATTCGCAAAAGAGTAAATATCTACAATTCCTCCTCTTACCGAAAACTGACCAGGATCACCAACAAAGTCCACTCTTTCAAAATGATAAGAGTTTAATGTTTCCACTAAAAAGTCAATCCCCAGCGAGTCGTTCAAGTGAATTTCTAGGGTGTTTTTTTGAAGATTTTTCTCAGTAATTACATATTCAGAAAGCGCTTCCGGGTATGAAACGACGAAGTATTGCTGCTCTTTGGCACTAATTTTATTGAGCACCTCCGCTCGAAGTTGAATATTGGCGTTGTCGGTTTTTTCAGTTTCGTAAGCCTTTCGATACGAGGAAGGATAAAACAAAGCTCGTTCCCCAACCAAGGCTTCTAAATCGTTCAAAAAGTAGGCTGCTTCTTCCTTATCGGGCAGCACAACAAATTGGTGATTGGGTAAGTTTTTAGAGATTCCATAGGAAATAAACGCATTCAAACTACCCGCACTACCCAACAATTGCACGTGAGAAAGTGGGTTGTTTCTCAATTTTTCCGCAATAGCAGTAACCCGCTTATCATCTTGATAGCGGTTTTTCAAATCGTCTAATTTCATACGCTACAAAAGTAATTCTATAAAGGATGAAGCGAGGGGTTTTGTTTTAAGAAATAAGGTAGATTTTACAAGAAATTAAAATGAAGGAATTTGGTGCACCAAATCAAAATAAGCATATTCAGGAATTCGATTTGGCAATACATTGAGGATTTGTGGGCACAATTCTTATTCTTTATCTTCACAGTCCTTATAAAAAAAGAAAACATGAGCTTTCCGGCGAATTATAAATTTCTGATCATTCTCGTGTTGTTTTCGCTTCCTTTTATTCAAATTTCAGCCCAGAATAACACAATACTTATTGATTTCGGAAATTCAACCTCAACTGCACCATGGAACAACCTGACCAATCCACAAAACGGAAGCATAGGTAATTTAAAAGATCGATTTAACAGAAATACCGGTACTGCAATTAACATAACTGATTCGTTTAGAGGAATAAATAATTCAGGGACTCAGTCTCCAAATTCAAGTCTAGCTATTCCCGCTTCTGCAAGTAGAGATAGCTTTTTTGGTTCAGACTCTATCTTTAACGGATCTGCTCAACCGACTGCAGCATTTGAAATCAGCAATTTAGATACTTCAAAAGTATATTCGATTACAGTCTTTGGTTCAAGAATCGCGAACGATAATCGAGAAACAAAATACATTTGTGAAGGCAGAATACTCGATTCTGCACTTCTAAATGTTTCGAGCAACACAGATTCTGTAGTAGTATTCAGTCTCTTTCCATCCGATTCCGGAAAAATTGAAATGCGGATGAGCTCCGGGCCCAACAACTCGAATAGTTATGGATTTTATTACATCGGTGCGCTAAAAATAGAATATCCAGACACCGTACCTCCTCCTGCTCCTTCATTAACTCTTCAGCAACCAAACGGAGGCGAATATTGGCAAGTTGGAAAAACTGTAAAACTAAGTTGGGAAACCACTGTGCCTGCTCAAACGATTTTGGAATACTCAAGCGATAACGGTCAGACCTGGAACATAATTGATTCGCTACCTCCGTTTATTGGGCAGTATAATTGGGTGGTTCCCTCAGCAGCAAGTTTTCAAAGTTTAATCCGATTAACTGCTGATACGCTGCGAGACCAATCTTCCAACTTTCGAATTGCTATGAATTCAGATAGCTGTTTTGTAGTGGTAATTGGGTCTTCAACCGCGGCAGGTACAGGAGCTTCGCCGTTAGATAGTGCTTGGGTAAATCGTTTTAGAGAAGAATTGTACCAAAATGACACAAGGAAACAAGTAATCAATTTGGCAAGAGGTGGTTATACTACTTATCATTTAATACCTAGTAGCAGTAGTGCAAGAGCTTCAGCTGTAGGCATAACAACAGATACAAATCGAAACATCACCAAAGCACTCAGCTTTCATCCTCAAGCTGTGATTATTAACTTACCCTCTAACGATGCCGGACGAAACTTTTCTGCACCAAACCAATTGAGAAATTTCAGACTAATGAAAAAAGAAGCCGACAGTTTAGGCGCGCAATTGTGGGTAAGCACCACACAGCCGCGCAATTTCAATACTAGTAGCCAAATTCAAATTCAATTGGACACGAGAGATTCTATATTTGCTCAATTTGGTAACTACGCTATTGATTTTTGGAGTTTAATCGCCGATACCTCTGGACACATTCTTCCTAGGTATAATTCAGGGGATGGCGTACACTTAAATAATCATGGTCACCGCGAGCTTTTCAATCAGGCAATGCTATCGGGAATTTCAGACAGCTTGTGTTTTAACACGCTTGCAGGGCACTTGGAAGCAAACGTTAAATCTGTTGAAAAAATCAAGATTTATCCCAACCCTTATACTGACCAAATACACTTTCAAGTAAAGGAAAGAAACATAACAAAAGTAGTTGCTAAAATCTATGATGTTCATGGGCGTTTGCTATTGGAAGAAGTATTCGCTACTCCAAATAGTCAAAACGTTCTCACCCTAAGCCCCAATTTTTCATCCACCTTCTCCGGCATGCAATTTCTAAAACTTACTTTTCATAACCATCAACAAATAAGAGAAGAAACTTTTCCGTTGGTTCATTTTAATGAGTAAAGAGTGATCAAATATATGGTAAGCTCTATTAAATTTTACTGAGCGCTTCCCTAAAAGTTCATCACCAACCCAACCGTGAAATTTCTTCCTAACTCGTCAGCAAAATACCTTTGGCGGTTCAGATAATCTCGATAGCTTGCGTTTAACGCATTTTCAACTCCCAAATGAGCCTCTAATCGAATGCCTTTTAACTGCTTTTCAGCGGAAGCGCGGAAGCCTAATAAATAGTAGCCCTCGGGAGGTGCAACAAAGTCTTGTTCCTCCGAAATGTTTCGCTGTTCAAAAACATAGCGATGAAGCATTTGAAACTCAACATTCTTAAGACCAAGTAAAGATGAAAGTCGATAAGTGGTAGTTGACCAAATTGCATTACTCGGCAAATTAATCAATGCAAGTCCATTATCTATTTCATTGCCTCTAATAAAACTATAGTTTACATCTGTCAACCATTTTTCATTGAATTGATATTTGGTTACAAAGTCTAGTCCGTAAATCTGAGCGTCAGTTTGCTCGTATTTAAACACAGGAAAGGCTCCTCTAATGGTGAGTCGAAATTCGTCTTGAGCCTGCAAATAAATATAGTCTTGAATATATTGGTGATACAATAGTACCTCAGCAAACAATTTCTCTTTTTTCTTGGTAGCGAATGATAAAGTATTTTTTAAAGCTCTCTCAGCACTTAAGTTAATATCACCCTCTTCAATTCCGCTAACTCCTTGATGCAGGCCATTACTATACAGCTCGTTTACTTCGGGATTTCTGGCAGCTAATCCCACATTATAGTTCATTGACAAGCGCTCACTGAAAGTGTATTGCAACCCAGCTGTCGCCGTATAGTTGAGATAAGTGTTTTCGAAATTTAGCACTTCTCGCGGCACTGTATTCGATATGCTTGCTACTTTCCTGTTCTCCTCTTCTGCCCTAGCTCCAACTTCAATTCGCAACTTTTTAAATGCTTTAGTTGCCATTATAAACGCACCTCTTTCGATACTCAAGTAATTTGGAAATAGCGGTAAAATTCCAGTTTCAGGCACATTAACATTGTTAATCCTATTGAACTGTATACCCGATTTTAAATGCCATTCATTCTCAAAATAATAATGAAACTTTGATTCAAAAAAGTCGCTTTCTTGATCCAAACTCAAGGCCGGTTTATCGTTTCGGTCTCCTCTTCTTACGTCAAATTCTTTTCTGGTGTTAATTTGTTTCGCATACACCATTTCTGCCCAAGCCCTTTCCGAAAAAATATACTTGGTACTTGCTTTTAATAAATGATGGTTTACCTCTTGGCGGGGATTTTCAATGTCGTAAGAAAACTCATCTTGGGTAAAAAATGGTTGTTCAGCCTCAAAAGCAGATTCTAAATCTGTCAAATTACCAATGTGCGAACCTCTTAGGATTCCAATCTGCGTATTAAAGGAACTGTAATATACATTTGCTTTCCATTTAGCGGTAATTTGCTTTTCTAACTCTGCTGAAAAATTGTATTCCTCTATGCCAGTATTTGTTAAAAAGTAGTCTGGAGTTTTAGCATCACCACTTTTTTTCAATGTCCCATTAATTTTCCATGCTAACCATTTATAATTTTGCTGCAATTCAATATTTAAACCATTATTAATTCCATTAGAATTGAAAAAATAACGTGTCACACCGTGTAAGTGAGGGTCTTTATCAATCGACTTGGGCTCTACTAAAATCACGCTACCTAAGCTACTTCCTAAAAACTCAACAGCGCCAACTCCCTTCACAACCGATATACGATTCGCTATTAATGGGTCAATTTCCGGAGCATGATCCGCTCCCCACTGTTGCCCACTTTGAGCGATACCGTTATTTAATATAGTTAGTCGGTTACCAAATAAGCCATGAACAACGGGCTTGGCAATCCCATTTCCATTTTTGATAAGTGCTACGCCTGTAATGTTTTCTAACGTTTGACCTAAGCTTTTAGCGAGCTGTTTATTCATCTGCTTTGCTTCAACAACCTCAACCTCTTGGCTCTGTGACTCTTGAACGTGGTTTTCTATGGTCACTTCATTAAGAAGCTGGTTGCTATGCTCTACCTTAATGGTCCAATTGGTATCCCTTTTTAATTGAAAAAATATTCTTTGCGTTTCACACCCGATATGACTAACCACCATGTGGTAATCTCCTGCACATAATTTTTCAATCTCAAAGTTGCCATCAATGTCGGAGATAGCCCCCCTTTTCAACTCTTCTAAATATATCGTAGCAAACTCAATGGGCTGTTGCGTGTTTTTGTCAACTACCTGCCCTATAACAGAAAGCTCGCATGGCTGAGCATGCGAGCTGATTACTGTAATGGTAAAGAATAAAATTAAAAGTTTATCTAACATTTACTGGGAAAACAACTTCTATATCTGTTTCGCCACCAGCATTTGTAATGTCACCTCCACTCACGCCTGCTGCTGTCTTGTCTGGCTCGTGGCGTAAAATTACGGTTAAAGATCCTCCCGTGGTTTTAGATTCGAAAGTTGTAGATAAACCTAAAGGATTACCGTTCTGATCAACATCGGCATAAGAAATTACAAAATCTCCTGAAGTTACTTGGAAAAACACTTGGTGCTCGTCACCTTCTTCTAGCACTTCTTCAGTAATGTCTTCAGCAGGAGTCTCTAACTCGTTTATAAATTCTATAGCGCCCGTGTACGTTACATTTGCATCAAGACTATCTGCAGTTATCACAGGAGCATTACCACCATCACCATCTAAATCTTGAAATGAAAATACAGAAGCTGTTCCTCCACCCTGAGGCGTTAAAGTGTAGCGCACTGTAGTAATTACCTCTTCTTCATTTGGTATAATCGGAGTTACCGGCTCGTTCTCATCATCATCTTTACAAGCAAATAAAGCGAGAGCAATAAATGCATACATTAATTTTATTTTCATAGTTCAAGTATTGTGTTTTATTTTGGGCAAAAATAAAAATAAATCCTGTTATTGCAACACTGTCGCATTAATATTTATGAAAAGAAGAAAAACAGCATCTAAAGAAAGAGTCTTGAGTCTCCTAAGGGCAAAAAAGTTTGCCATGAGTCACGAATTCATCGCAGATGAAATCGAAGATATTAACCGTGCAACAATTTACAGAATACTAAACCAATTCTGTGAGGATGGGCTTGCCCATAAAGTAATTGTAGAGAATGGGAAACAATTTTTCGCTTTGTGCAGAAACTGTGGAACAGAAGATCACCATCACAACCACTTGCACTTTCAATGCAAAAAATGCAACCAAGTGGAATGTTTTAAAAGTGAGGTTAATATTTCTTTGCCTGAAGGCTATCGTGTGGAAAACTTCAATGGACTAGTGAGTGGATTGTGCAACAATTGCTTAGCAGCTTAACAATTGCAAGATTTACCTTCCTTAGTTACACTCAACATCTCGACTCTTTCATCATTCTCACACACCTCCCACATCATCGTGTAGTCATCTTTATCGGATATATACTCCAAACGGTAAACTGGACAAGGCTTTTTCTGAGTATTACTTTCCGAAAAATTTACATTGGAACTTTGTTGAATTTCAACCCACTTTTTATCTTCGAGGCCCAAGCACTTCAATTGACATGCCGCACGAGAAGAAATGCTTACAATAGAACTATCAATTGTGGTCATAATCCGCTTCTCTGGTGTCCAAGTGTTTAAATCCCGATCGCCGAAAATCACGTATACGATTAAACAGCCTAGCCCAACTCCAATTAAATACGTTCTAAATCTTCTCCAAAATGTCATACTACAAAAGTAAGTTGAAAGCACACCAATTCGTGCGCTTTAGAAAATTAATACGCCGCCAAAAGTAAATCCAAATCTTTATAAGGCAAACCAAACTCTTCCGCCAAAAACGGATTCGTTAACATTCCCTTGTACAAGTAAATTCCCGAACGCACCGACAAGATTTTTCGAATGTAATGGTCAATTCCACCACCATCTCCTAGTTCAATAATAACTGGGGCAAAAATATTGCTCAGGGCATAAGAAGCTGTTCTTGCAGACCTAGAAGGTATGTTAGGAACGCAATAGTGAATAACATCATGAAGTTTATATGTTGGATTGGCGTGTGTCGTTACTCTAGATGTCTCAAAACAACCTCCTTGATCAATACTAACGTCAACAATAACAGAACCTTCCGGCATGTTCTGCACCATTTCTTCACTAACAATAATAGGCGAACGACTCTTAGGAGAGCGCATAGCACCAATTGCAACATCAGCATGCTTTAATGCATTTGCGATAACCTTTGGTTGAAGTGTAGAAGTATAAACCCTTCTACCTAATGCGTCTTGTAGTCTCCTTAACTTAGACGTGTTGTTACTAAATACTTTTACAGAAGCTCCTAATCCCAGCGCTGCTCTTGTTGCAAATTCTGCCACTGCACCCGCACCAAAGATGACTACCTCAGTTGGTTTTACTCCGGATATTCCGCCCATCATTAGGCCTTGTCCACCGTTCACATTACTCAAATATTCTGCAGCAATTAAAATGGAACTATTCCCTGCAATTTCACTCATTGCTCGAATAACAGGAAAGCTTCCGGTATTATCTTTTATATAATCATAGGCTATGGCGGTAACCTTCTTTTCAATTAATTTTTTTAGAAAATCCTTTGGCTGAACAGGTAACTGAAGGGTAGAAATTAACGTTTGACCTTGCTGCATTAAATCTAATTCCTCAGGTGAAAGTGGTTCCACTTTAAGAATAATGTCAGCCTTAAATACGGCTTTGGTATCGTATGCAATTTGAGCCCCAGCTTCACTGTAGTCATTATCAGAAAAATTCGCCTTCTCCCCTGCTTTAGATTCAATTAACACTTCATGTCCGTTGTTTACCAAAAGCTCTACATCCTGAGGAACAAGTGGAACTCTGCGTTCTTGTAAAGAAGTTTCCTTCGGAACACCAATAAACAAGCTGTTATTCTTTGTTTTAACTGCTTCGAGCTGCTCTTGAGGGAGCATTCTAGTGGCAGCTTGTGCCAATGACTTTACAACATCTTCAGACATTAGTTCATTTTGTTTATTATAAATTCTCTTCCCTCACCTGCAATAGATATGTGAATTTCAAGCCTTTTCTCGGGCAACAAACTTTCTATTTTTGATGGCCACTCAATTAAGCAGAGGTTTCCACTATAAAAATAATCCTCAATACCTAAATCAAACGCTTCTTCTTCAGATTCTAAACGGTAAAAATCGAAATGAAAAACTTTTAGCTCTTCACCTGATTCATATTCATTTACAATTGAGAAAGTAGGCGAACTTACGTTATCTATTACTCCAAGCAAGTTACACATATTTTTAATGAGCGCAGTCTTGCCCGCACCCAAATCTCCTCGAAAGGCGATGATTTGATATTCTTTAATGAAATCAATGATGGTTTTTGAAACCTTTCCCAACTCACTTTCAGTTGCTAAAATCCTCATTTAGTTACTTTTTCGGCGAAAGCTGAATAATTGGAACCATCATTTCTTCCATGGAAATACCTCCGTGCTGAAACGTGTTTTTGTAATAACTTACGTAATGGTTAAAATTATTAGGGTAAGCAAAAAAGGTATCTCCTTTTGCGAAGATAAAAGACTGACTCACATTTACTTTTGGCAACCTCGCTAACTCAGGTTTTGTAATTGCCAAAACATCACTTGCTTCATACGACAAATTTTTACCTTGCTTGTATCTTAAGTTGGTATTTACAGTTTTGTCACCGACAACCTTTGAAGCTTCTTTTACTTTAATTGATCCGTGATCTGTTGTAATCACAACCCTTCCTCCTCTTGATGCAATTTCTTTTAATGCTTCCTTTAAAGGTGAATGGTCAAACCATGATAGGGTTAATGAACGATATGCTGCTTCATCTTCAGCTAATTCTTTTATAATATCAGTATCGGTTCTGGCGTGAGATAACATGTCAATGAAATTGTAAACAATTACATTGAAGGCATTATTCATTTGGTTTGGAATTTCGCTCACCACTTTCCTTCCATAACTCGGATTCAACACCTTGTTGTAAGCAAATCTTGTATCTTTCCCTAATCGTTTCAGTTGATGCCCAATTAACTCTTGCTCGTTCATGTTCTTACCACCCTCATCTTGGTCATTCAACCATAATTTTGGGTACATCCTTTCAATATCTAAGGGCATTAATCCGGCAAACAGAGCGTTTCGGGCATATTGAGTTGTAGTAGGGAGAATACTCATATAGGTCTCCTCTTTGTCTATCCAAAACATTTCCTCTATCTGAGGCTTCAATATTTGCCATTGATCTAAACGTAAATTATCAATCACAATTAAAAACGTCGAATCTTCTTTTTGAATTAGCGGTAACACCTTTTCCTTAAACACATTGTGTGACATTAACGGAGCCCCTTCAGGGTACTCCATCCAATCTAAATAATTATCTTCCACAAAACGGGCAAACAAATTACCCGCTTCTTCTTTCTGCGTATTCAGAATTTCAGACATCCCTGTATCCTCAGATTTCTCTAATTCATGTTCCCAGTAGATTAGTTTTTTATATACCTCTTCCCAATCTTCATAATCCATGTTATTATGAAGACTCATCCCAATGTTTCGAAAATCTTGTTGATAGCCAATGTTGGTCTTTTCACTTACCAATCGAGCAGTATCTAAATGTTTTTTTATGGTCAGTAAAATCTGATTCGGATTCACCGGTTTTATCAGGTAGTCTGATATTTTTGCTCCAATAGCGTCTTCCATAATGGATTCTTCTTCACTCTTTGTGATCATAATCACCGGCAAAGAAGGACTCATTGTCTTAATCTTATTCAAGGTTTCTAAGCCAGATAATCCAGGCATATTTTCATCTAAGAAAACTACATCGTAGCGATTTTCATGAATCAAATCCAGAGCTTCATCTCCACTTGTGGCGGGTGTTACTTCATAATTTTTTGCTTCTAAAAAAAGGATATGTGGTTTTAAAAGAGCAATTTCGTCATCTGCCCATAGGATTCTTATCTTCGTCATTCAGTTTTGTTTTGATTGCAAGTAAAGTGAAATGGGCCGAAGCTACAAATCACACTTGATAAAATTAGTTAAATCTAAATCGCTTGAGAAATAGTAAATACAATAAAAAGAAGATCTTTAACGACCCCGTTTATGGGTTTATTTCGTTGCCCTTCAATTTAATTTTCGACATCATAGAACACCCATTTTTCCAAAGATTGCGAAGAATAAAGCAGTTGGGCTTAACGCATTTAGTTTACCCAGGAGCTTTGCATACCAGGTTTCATCATGCCATGGGCGCCATGCACCTTACCATGAAAGCCCTCGATGTAATTGAATCAAAAGGGCAAAAAGTAACTAAGAAAGAGCGAAAAGCGACCTTAATTGCCATTCTCTTGCACGACATAGGACATGGTCCATTTTCCCATGCGCTGGAATATAGCATTGTGGGAAACGTCACCCATGAAGACATTTCTAGTTTTTTCATGAAACAACTGAACGAGGAATTTGAAGGAAAATTAACCCTGGCCATAAAAATCTTCGAAAATAAATACCAAAAAGCATTTTTGCATCAACTGGTTTCATCCCAATTGGACATGGACCGTTTGGATTACTTAAAAAGAGATAGTTTTTTTACAGGTGTCTCTGAAGGAGTAATAAGTTCTGAGCGCATTATCTCTATGCTAAACGTAAAAGAGGGCAATTTGGTAATTGAAGCAAAAGGAATCTATTCTATTGAAAAATTTATTATTGCCCGAAGGCTCATGTATTGGCAGGTCTATTTGCATAAAACGGTACTTTCAGCAGAACGTTTGGTCGTTAATATTTTAAAACGAGCGAAAGAGCTTGCACTTCATGGAGAAGAGCTTTTCTGCACTGATGCATTACGCTACTTTCTATATCAAAACCACGACAAAGAATCGTTTGAAAAGAATCCTGAAACTTTAATTCGCTTCTCTGAGTTAGACGATTTCGATATTACTGCCTCCATTAAAATGTGGCAAAACCACTCAGACCGTGTTTTGAGCAGTTTGTGTAAATCTTTAGTAAATCGAAATTTATATAAAATTGATATTCGTAAAAAAGCATTTTCAAAAGCTGAGATTAACAATCATTTGACGGAGATTGTAACAGCAACAGGAATTAGCGAGAAAGAAGCTCGTTATTTTATTTTTACTGACTCCATTAAAAACAATGCTTATTCGCCCAAAAAAGACAAAATTAACTTGCTCTTTAAAAACGGAGAAATAAAGGACATTGCCGAAGCTGCTGACCAACTCAACATAAACGCTTTAACAGAAGAAGTAGTAAAACATTTCATTTGTTATCCCAAACAGGTTATGGTTGATAACTTGAAAAGCAACTAACCAAGGCCTACTTTAATTATTTGTTACTTTTGAACGATGGAATTGTCAGCCAACCAAATCTCTGAATTACTGCAAGGCACTGTAGAAGGAAACGTAGAAACGAGTGTTTCAACACTCTCAAAAATTGAAGAGGGCAAACCTGGCTCCTTGTCTTTCTTGGCGAATCCAAAATACACAGAGTACATCTACGATACACAAGCATCAATTGTAATCGTTGGAAATGATTTTACAGCTGAGCAAGCCTTAAAGCACAACCCAACACTGATTAGAGTCCAAGATGCATATGGTGCCTTTGGCAAGCTACTTGAAATGTACAATCAAGTTAAAAACAACAAAGTTGGCATTGCAGAATCTGCTATTGTTGCAGAATCATCGAGTATTGGAGAAAATGTTTATTTAGGAGAAAATGTAGTTGTTGGAGAAAACACGACGATAGCTGAAGGAGTTAAGGTCTTTCCTAATTCTTTCATAGGAGACAATGTTTCGATTGGCGAAAACACGACCGTTTTTGCAGGAGCCAAAATTTATTCTGAAACGCAGATTGGTAAAGAGTGCGTAATTCATTCAGGAACAATTTTAGGAGCTGATGGATTTGGTTTTGTGCCTAACAGCGAAAACAACTACAAGAAAGTACCACAAATTGGCAATGTAGTTATTGAAGATTATGTGGAAATTGGAGCAAACACTTGCATTGATAGAGCAACTTTAGGGTCTACTTACATCCGAAAAGGAGTTAAATTAGATAACTTAATTCAAATTGCACACAACGTAGATATTGGAGAGAATACTGTAATTGCTGCACAAACTGGGATTGCAGGTTCTACCAAAATTGGAAAAAATTGCATGATTGGCGGACAAGTTGGAATAGTTGGCCATATAAAAATTGCTGAAGAAGTAAAAATTGCTGCGCAAAGTGGAATTGGAAATTCAATTGATGAAAAAGGCGCCATAGTTCAAGGCTCGCCGGCAATTCCTATAGGAGATTATAAGAGATCATACGTAATGTTTAGAAAGTTGCCTGATTTGGCTAGTCAAATTAGGGACCTCGAAAAACAATTGAAAGCATTAAAATCAGACTCAAATTAGTTTATGAGCACGAAACAAAAAACCATCAAAAACTCCATATCTTTAAACGGAGTTGGATTGCATACAGGAGAAAAAGCAACGGTTACCTTTAAATCGGCGCCTGAAAATCACGGATTCGTTTTTCAACGAGTAGACTTAGACGGCAAACCAACGGTAAAGGCAGACTGTGATTTGGTTGTAGATACTTCTCGAGGAACTACAATAGAACAAAATGGCGCACGGGTGCACACTACAGAGCACCTTCTAGCGGCTGCCTATGGTTTAGAAATTGATAATTTACTGATTGAGATAGATGGTCCGGAAGTTCCTATTTTAGATGGTAGTGCTCGTTTTTTCTTGCAAGCATTAAAAGACGCAGGTATTGAGGACCAAGAAGCAGAGAAGGATTACTTCGTTATTGAAGAAAACATTACTTACGAGGACTTGGATCGAATGACAGAAATGTTAGCGGTACCTCAAGATGAGTTCCGCCTTACGGTAATGGTCGACTACAATTCTCCGACATTGGGAACACAACACGCGCACATGTATCATTTGGGGGAGTTCGAAGAGAACATTTCCACGTGTAGAACATTTGTTTTCTTGCGAGAATTGGAATTTTTGGCAAAAAATAACCTTATAAAAGGAGGTGATTTGGATAATGCCATTGTGTTGGTTGATCACATTCCTCCACAAGAAAAGTTGGACGAAATTGCAGAATTACTAGATAAACCGAAGATTGCTGTAACCGATACAGGAGTTCTTAATAATTTAAAGTTGCACTTTCAAGATGAGCCAGCTAGACATAAATTATTGGATATTGTAGGAGATTTAGCCTTAGTTGGAAGGCCAATTAAAGGACATATTTTAGCTGCAAGACCCGGACACAAGGGCAATGTAGACTTTGCCCGTATTATAAAAGCAGAAATTAAAAAACGAGAAAAGGCAAGTCCAAAGTTTGATTTAACTTCTGAGCCAATTCACGACATCAATAGCATCGAGAAAATACTACCTCACCGTTACCCGATGTTGTTGGTTGATAAAATTATTGAGCTCAGCGACTCTCACGTAGTAGGGGTGAAAAATGTGACAATGAACGAACAGTTTTTTCAAGGTCACTTTCCAGGAGCACCGGTTATGCCAGGTGTTTTGATGATTGAAGCCATGGCCCAAACTGGTGGAATTTTAGCCCTCAGCACTGTTCCAGACCCTGAAAATTACCTTACCTATTTCGTGAAAATTGACAAAGTAAAATTCAAACAGAAAGTAATACCGGGTGATGTCCTAATATTTAGATTAGATTTGCTCCAACCAATTCGTAGGGGAATGGTTTTAATGGCTGCCAAAGCTTATGTGAACGGAAAAATAGTTGCAGAAGGAGAGTTAATGGCGCAAATTGTAAAAGAAAAATAATGGAGCACGCTTATATTCACCCCAATGCAAAAATTGGTAAAAATGTCACGATAGACCCTTTCACTTATATTGCAGGTGATGTTGTAATTGGAGATAACACTTGGGTTGGTCCCAATGTTAACATCATGGACGGCGCTAGAATTGGCAACAACTGTAGAATATTTCCTGGAGCAGTGATTTCTGCCATACCTCAAGACTTAAAATTTCACGGAGAGATTACAACAGCTGAGATTGGAAATAATACAACCATTAGAGAATGTGTTACCATTAACCGAGGTACAGTAGATCGAAATAAAACTGTTGTTGGTAATGACTGCTTGCTAATGGCTTACGTGCACATCGCTCATGATGCATTCATAGGAAACAATGTAATTCTAGCAAATACGGCAAACATTGCAGGACACGTTACAATTGAAGACCACGTGATTTTAGAAGGTGTAGTTGCAGTTCAGCAATTTATAAGAATTGGTGAGCATTCATTTATTGCCGGTGGGTCTTTGGTTCGAAAAGATGTTCCACCCTTCGTAAAAGCAGCTAGAGAACCACTAACTTACGCTGGGATAAACGCCATTGGTTTGCGAAGACGAGGCTACCAAACGGCTACAATTAGTCAAATTGAAGATATCTATCGACACATTTTCGTCCACGGTACAAATGTTTCTAAATCAATCGAAGAAATAAAAGCTTCTATTGAGGATTCAGTAGAAAAGACACAAATTTTAGATTTTATTGAAGGTTCTCAAAAAGGAATTATTAGAGGCCCTTTAAGCTAAGGCGATTTCAGAATATAATTACAATGAATATCCGAATTAATTCACTTGCAAAGCGATTTAATAAAGAGTGGATTTTTAATTCGCTCTCTTACGAAATTACTTCAGGTGAAAAAATTGGAATAATTGGTTCAAACGGCAGTGGTAAGTCAACTTTTATTAAGCTCCTCTCAGCTGCTGAACTTCCATCTAAAGGTGAGATAAAATACTTTAGGGGTAAAAACGAGATAGATGCTACAAAAGTTTATCGCAGTATTAACTTCACTGCTCCCTATATCGACTTAATTGAAGAGTTCACTTGTAAAGAATTAATTGATTTTCATCTCCAATTTAAGTCTTTCCAAAGTGGCTTGTCAGCCGATTCATTTATTGAGTTAGTTTATTTAAAGGACGCCGAACTTAAATTAATCAAGAACTTTTCATCAGGAATGAAGCAACGCTTAAAACTAGGCTTGGCCATTTGCAGTGATTCTCACTTGCTACTTTTGGACGAACCGTGCTCTAACCTAGATACTAAGGGAATAGCGTTATACCACAACTTGATGGACAAGTACAACCAAAATAGAACTACCGTTATTGGTTCGAATGAGCAAACGGATGAACTTTATAAAATTGAAAAAACATTAAGAATCACAGATTTTAAATAGGGGTTTGAAGTCTAATCCCTATCTTTGATTCCACACATTTAAATTATGGCAAATACTTCAGATTTTAAGAATGGATTATGTATGAATTGGAATAACGATTTATACAAAATACTTGAATTTCAACACGTAAAACCGGGTAAAGGTCCAGCCTTTGTAAGAACAAAACTACAAAGCTTAACCTCAGGCAAAATCATAGATAATACCTTCAATTCTGGTGTTAAAATTGATCCGGTTAGAATCGAAACTCGGCAGTACCAATACCTCTTTAATGATGATAGTGGTTTTCATTTTATGAACACAGACGATTACGAGCAAACTTTTTTAGCAAAAGAAATGATTAACTCTCCTCAGTTTTTAAAAGAAGGAGATATGGTAGACATAACTTACCATGCCGAAGAGGAAAAACCACTTTCTTGTGATTTACCAGCGTTTGTAAACCTACAAATTACGTTCACAGAGCCAGGTATTAAGGGAGATACAGCGACTAATGCTACCAAACCTGCAACAGTAGAAACTGGAGCAGAAGTTAGAGTTCCTCTATTTATAAATGAAGGAGACAGAATTAGAATTGATACTAGAGATGGCTCTTATTGTGAGCGTTTGAAATCATAACCCATGAAATTAGGTACAACTTATACCCTATCGGCAATTGCAGCCTTGCTCGACTCACCTTTTAGTGGTGATGAAAATTTGGCGGTTACCGGAATTAATGAAATTCATCGTGTAAAGCATGGCGATATCGTATTTGTCGACCATCCTAAATATTACGACAAAGCACTTAATTGTAATGCATCCGTTGTACTCATTAATAAAGAGGTTGAAGTTCCTGAAGGGAAAGGCATTATAATTTGTGGTGATCCTTTTAGAAGTTTTAATTTTATTCTTAATTATTTCTATCCATTTGAATTTCCCGAAAAATCTTCGCAATTCGAATTAGGCGAAGGAAGTAAAATACATCCAACTGCTGTAATTGGAAAAAATGTTAAGATTGGTAAAAACACACTTATTTATCCGAATGTCACCATTTTAGATAATGTTATCATTGGTGACAATGTTATAATTCAATCTGGCAGTGTAATCGGCTCATTCGGTTTTTACTATAAAAATAGGGGCTCACATTTTGAGAGATTATATTCATGTGGAAGAGTAATTATAGAGAACAAAGTAGAAATTGGAGCTAATTGCACTATTGACAAAGGGGTTTCTGCAGATACAGTTATAGGAGAAAATACCATTATTGATAATTTAGTCCAAATTGGACACGATACTGTAATCGGTAAAAATTGTCTAATTGCTGCACAATGTGGAATTGCCGGATGTGTAAATATTGGAGATAAAGTTACTATATGGGGTCAAGTAGGAATGGCTAGTAGTGTTACCATTGGAGATGGAGCAATTATACATGCCCAAACCGGAGTGGCCAAATCATTAGAGGGCGGAAAAACCTATTTTGGATCACCGGCTGATGAAAGTATAAATAAATTAAGGGAGTTGGCTGCTCTGAGAAACCTTCATAAGATTCTCGAACAAAAGAATATGTAATGAAATTGGACAAAACAAGCAGAGTAAAAGGCCGCTTGGAATTATCCAATTCCAAGCTAAATACTATACTTGAAATTACCAATGCAATAAATGAGAACTCTTCAAAGCATAAACTATTTTCGATTTTAAAGAAGGTTCTTGTAGAGGACTTAAATATCGGAAGTTTCACACTCTTCACTTTTAATGAAAAATGGCGTGTATCTCTGAATGAAAAGGTAGAATCTACTATTCTAGATAAAATTGATATCCAAAAAGTTGAAAAAAGCTTTAAGGAGATAGAAATATTAAATTCTACTACGATCTCTGGATTAGAATGTTTTGATATTGTAATACCTGTATATCACAATGAAAATCCACTAGCCTATCTCTTATTAGCTGATTTAGAAGACGAAAAAATAGAAATCAGTCCAATAATAAGGCATCTAAAATTCATTCAATCTTTAGCTAATATCATTGTTGTTGCACTTGAAAATAAAAGACTTACTAAAGAGTATATAAAACAAATAGCAGTAAAAAAAGAATTGGAATTGGCTCAGAATATGCAAAGCCTCTTATTTCCAAGAAAATTACCAAACTCTAAAAACTTAGAAGTAAATGCATATTATGAACCCCATAGTGAAGTAGGCGGTGATTACTATGACCTTGTAGAATTAAATGATCATAAAACTGCAATTACAATTGCTGATGTTTCTGGGAAAGGTATGCCAGCCGCACTTTTAATGGCAAATTTTCAAGCTAATCTTAGGGCGTTATTAAACATAACATCCGATTTAAAAGAGTTGGTTAAGCTTTGTAATAATAAAGTTATTGAGTCAGCTAATTATGAGAAGTTTATTACTTTATTTATATGCATATTTGATTCCAAAGCAAGAACATTAGAATACTTAAATGCTGGTCACCAACCGGGAATATTAAAGGTTAATAATCAGTTTCGATTATTAAACCAAGGATGCACCGTTTTAGGTATGTTTGATGAATTACCAAAGATTACATCTGAGGTTATTAAATTAGAGCCTTATTCGACCTTATTATGCTTCACAGACGGTTTGTCTGAATTAGAAGATGCAAACAACATCCAATTAGAGGTAGAAGGACTTAAAAAAATTATGGACAAGTCTAACAACCTTGCTGAATTAAAAGACTCCTTAGAAGATAAAATTGAAGAACTCAAAGAAGGAAGTGATTTAGAGGATGATATTACTTTTCTACTTGCTGAATTTCTTCGTTAAGCATTTTCTTATAGTTAATATCTATTGCTGTTATTATCCCAATGAATGCCCAGAATGGAATACTTGCCTTATCCGTATCTAAAAAATTATTTAAGGTTCCGTTTATTAAATAGGTTGTAAAGGCTAGAATAACATAAAATACAATCTTTCTTAACTCTCCCTTTGGCAATTTAAAATACAAGTAAGATGCCCTTACATAAAACACAATAATAATAAGAATGAAAGTTAATGGGCCAAGAATGCCTTGTTCTGCTAACGGCCCAATGAATTCAGAATGCGCATTACCTCCATCTCCTGTATTTGTGCTAATAATGGTTATGTCATCAGAAGATTGAAATGGAGCATACTGAAAAGCATAAGTACCAGGTCCCCAACCAAGAATTGGTTTACGCTTGAACATTTCTATTGCTGAATTCCACCTGTTGATCCGCTCTAAGTTGGAAGCGTCTGTAGAAATATTGGTAATTGATTGAACATGTTCAGTTAGATTTTCACTTGTAGAATCTTGCTCGTTTTCTTCTAAAACACCCACAATACTAGACCAAAATATAAATACAAATAATAAAACTAGCCCCCCGAATGACAGTATTATAGATGCTTTAATTTTTAATTTATAAATCAATGATAAAAGGAATGCACCTACTAAACTAATCCAGGCTGCTCTACCATAAGAAAACACAATTCCTAATGAAATTACAATAAGCATTGCTATTAAAATTGGTTTATACTTATTATACCTTTTTAAACTAAGTAAACACATTACAATTGGGAACATCATTGCCACGACTGCTCCATAAACTGTATGATCCTTAAAAAAAGGTTGCATCACCCAGTGTGCAGCTCTCTCTTCAAAACCATTCATTCCATGATGAATAAATGTAAAAATAGCGACAATAGAAAGTGGAATTGTATACAGCCAGAAAAACACTCTAATGTTAGCCACACTTTTAAATAATTGGGTCCCAATAAAAAACATTGCTGAAAGAAACCACAAACGACTTAGAAAGAATTTTATCGAAACAACAGGCATTGTACTAGTTAAAGTTGTAATAAGAATCCAAGCTAAACTAAGAAATATTGCTATCGTCATTGGGTGCTTAAGGACAGCTTTATCATAGCTCTTTTCATACAGCAACTTTAGGAAGAATATTAACATCATACCGAACAAGAGAGGCTCGGTAGGAATAAACATTCCGACTCCTCCAATATCAAGTTTTTCCAAATTTAGACTTAGCGGAGTTGAAAAAACAATAATCCATAATAATTTATCAATCGAGGAAAATGCGAGTATAAAAATTATCAGAAAAAATGGAACCAATGAAAACCAATACTGTTCAAGAGCAATAAGTGCACTATTTGTCATAATGAACAAAAAGCACAATAATAGTACGCTGTTAGATTTTAAAAAATTATTCGACATCTGAATCTTTCTGAGCTCCCGTATATAACAAAATAATAAAGGTGAACAAGACAGAAGATAGAGAAGCCATTACAACAATTAACCATCTTACAGGAGAAACTTTTTTGTCTGGCACTTCAGGTTCAACAATCACATAAGAATGAGTTAAATACTTTTCGTAGTCTTTTACAGACATTTCATAGTGATTTAGGCGCCCTAGGAACTCATCATTTATAGAATTTAACTGAGCATTTAAATCATGGTAGTATCTACCATATTTTTTTAAATTATTGTAAAGCTCCTTAACCTCTTCAAAGTCTTTTCCTTTCTTCCCTTCTAGCAGAAACTTCATATATCCTTCAGTTACCATTTCTGTCTGAACAATATAATCTAATATTCCATACTTCGTGCTAAGTTCAGTAACAATGGCTTGCATACTATCTAGCTGATTTTTCTTTTGTTCGAGTAACCTTTTATCTATCACTACGTGTTCATAGTATTTCTCTCTTTCTGTTTTGCGAATAATCTCATCTAATAACTTAATTACTTCATCTAGAATAGCTTTTGATTTTTTAGGATCTTTTGACTTTGCAAGCATTTCAACTGATTCAAACTTGGTGCTATTAAATTCTATATGATTTGAATATTCTTTAATAACAGCATTTTTTGAAGTTGGCTTAGTACTATCTATTTCGTACTCTTCATACAATTTAAACTTTTTGATTATGCTATCTCTTATAACATTGGATTGTAAATATTGAAACATTTGTTCTAATCTAGTTTCTCCGGAATAACCTCCAAGGTTTGCTGGATAAACAACAGCTTGAGCCTCAAATTTTGGAGCAATAAATTTAGGTCCTGAAAAAACTATAGCTAATATAGCGGATACTATAAATACACTTAATAAAAATCTCCACTTTTTAAACGCAAACTCAAAAATCTTTGATGTAGATTTAAAATACTCTTGATATGATCTATTCTCATTCATAATCTAATCTTTTGGATCAATTAATATTAAAATAATAATTGTAAATAAGAAAGTAGCCACCGTAGAAGCCGCAACAATTAGCCATCTAATTGGATAGCTAGCCTTATCTGAAGGATAAGCGTTGTTAACAACGAATGTCTGATCGATGTTTGTTTCGGCATTTACTCGTGCTTCGGCGTATACTTTTCTTAAATCACTTAACTTTTCTCTTTCGTATTCTATTTGCTGCACCAAACTCAAATATTTTCCTCCATATTTTGAAATGGTGTCCAACTTGTTTTCAATCTCTCTAGCTGCCGATACATTTCCTTTTACTAAAGCTGCACCATATTGATTGCTCAGCACCTCCACTTGTGTCTCATAATCTTGCACGCCTTTTGCTCTTATCTGATTTAAGGTGTCTTCCATTCGATTAATTTCAGCTACCAGACTGTTAAATTCACGCTCCACAATCTGAAACCCCTGGCGCGCAACTTTTTTCAAAATATCAGAGCGTACTTCACCTACTTTAGTGGCAATTTCATTTGCAATATTTGCTGCGTATTCCTTATCTGTATCAAACACTTCAATTTTTACAGACATAAATTTCGTTCGATAAAAATCAATATTTTTCTTATATTCTTGATACAATTTAGTTTGACGATACTCTTCCTCTGGATTAATATCGTAATGATTCATTAAATCGAACTTTTGAATGATGTGCTCTCTTATTACATCGGAGTTAAGAAGTTGTATTAATTGCTCCGCTTGTTCTTCCTCTCCAAATTCTAAAAAGTCTTTCTCTTTATAATTTTCATCATTGAGTAATGCCCTTGAAATTGATGTTGTTGTAGAAGGAAAGAGAATAACTGACGATTCATATTTATCTTCAATTAGAAGAGAGAATATAATGGAAGACATGAATGCCAACGTAGTGGTAATCAAAAGTACATTCCTTCTCTTTCTTAGAAAGTGGAATATACCATTTGCGTTAATTTCATACGACTTATCGTTCATAGCTGTCTCTTACTTTATTAATTATCAAAATTAAGGAAAACAAAGAGAGGCTTTCCCTATCGGCCAATTAAAAAGTAAACGAATTTGATCTGTGTTTTACAGATCATTAGGTATAATTGCTTTCTAATTTTGGGAATGGTTTGAAGAAACGTTATAAGTTTAGGCTAGAACAAAGCGAGCGGTAGATCTTGTTCGTTGCTCCAAAAGCACTCTTCTACCGTATAGCAAATCAGCAACAATTCCCTCAGTAAAATGGCGAATGGTAATCAAAGTAGCGCCTTCATTGTATGCCACTTTGTAATTTTCTGAAACTTCCTTTCGCAACTGATTAATTTTAGATTCATTGTAATCAAAAGCTACGGTAAAGCTAATGGCTGAATTCTGTAGAATATTAAATGACAGTCCAATTTTTGAAAAGAGTTGAAAAAGTTCCGATAGCTTTCTTTCGTCAATAAAATCAAAATCTCTTGAACTAAATGAAACTAATATTTGGTTTTCCTTATGTATATAAGAAGAGATTTCATTGTCTCGTGACGAATCTCTGTTTATTAAACTCCCTTCTGCCTCGGGGTTCTTAAAAGATTTCACGTAAAGCGGTATCTCTTTATTTTCAAGAGGCTTTATGGTTTTTGGATGAATTACAGATGCGCCATAATACGCCAACTCTACCGCTTCTTTATAAGAGATATTTTCAAGCTTTACTGTAGATTCGTAATGTTTGGGATCAGCATTTAGCATTCCCTCCACATCTTTCCAAATGACTACCTTCTTTGCGTTTAGAGAACTTGCAAATATGGCTGCTGAAAAATCTGATCCTTCCCTACCCAAAGTGGTGGTAAAGTTCTCAGAACTTGAACCAATAAACCCTTGCGTTATTATAACTGATTCGTTTAAAGCCTTAAACTTTTGTTGAATTAGCTGTTCTGTTTCCTTCCAATCAACTATCGCAGCCTGATATGTATTGTCGGTTCGAACTACATCTCTCGCGTCTATCCAACTATTTTTTACCAATGCTGAGCTTAAGTAGGCCGACAAAATTTTTGTTGACAAAAGCTCTCCTAAGCCAATCAATTGATCATATTCAAACCCAGGAGTACCTATTGGTTCGTCTTCAATTTGCCACTCTGCTTCTACAAATGTATTGTGCAGCTCTTGAAAAATTGGTTCTTTTTTATTCTCAAATAAGCTGTTGCAGATTTCAAAATGGAATGATTTGATTTCTTCTAACTTTTGAAAAACAGCTTCGCTTCTCTTTAAATGCAACGTCAGTAATTCTTCCAAGGCATTGGTTGTTTTACCCATTGCCGAAACGATTACAACAAGCTGATCGCCTTTGTGGCTTTCTATAATTCGGGCGGCATTTTTTATACCCTCTGCATCTTTAACCGAAGCTCCACCAAATTTAAATACTCTCATCCATTATAATTTAATATGCGCTAGTTGCTCTTTTGTGAATCGTCCATTAAACCAAGTTCCGTCTAATTCCGCTTGATACGATTTGTAAAAATCGATGGCAGGTGTATTCCAGTCTAAAACCTGCCATTCCATTCTGCCACTTTGCTTTTCTTTGGCAACAGCAATAACAGCTTCAAACAATGCCTTGCCTGCGCCAATGCCCCGCTTCGTTTTTGTCACTACTAAATCCTCTAAATACAAACATCTTCCCTTCCAAGTTGAATATTTTTCATAGTACAAAGCAATACCAATGATTTGATTATTTTGCTCTGCAACAAGAAGCTCATAAATGCTATTTTCTCCAAAACCATCATTCTCTAACTCTTCTAAGCTAATGGTTACCTCATTGGGAGCTTTTTCGTATTCAGCTAACTCTTGAATTAACTCCAATGTTCTCTTGCAATCAGTTTTGCGACCTTTGCGAATGACAAAATCCATCATTTTTAGCGCAAATTTAGTGAATGAACATTGAAATCATCTCAATTTTTGCCGTTTAGTAAACCTTTGAATTTTACGATATTTGTCGCCTTTAAGATAACTAAATCAAAATTACCATGTCAGGAGTTAAAACGCTCAGTGAGTTTATTATAGAAAAACAAGATGACTTCCCGTTTGCAAGTGGAGAATTGACAAGATTGTTAAACGACATTGTAATCGCCTCAAAAATTGTGAATAGAGAGGTGAACAAAGCGGGCTTAGCTGACATTTTGGGCGCTACAACCCAAGAGAACATACAAGGAGAAACTCAACAAAAGTTAGACGTTTTTGCCGATGATCAATTTATTGCCGCCTTAAAAAACGGTGGTGAAGCGTGTGGAATTGCTTCAGAAGAAAATGATGATTTTTTAGCTTTCGACAGTCTTCGTTCTAAAAATGGCAAATACATTGTTGCTTTTGACCCGCTCGATGGATCTTCAAACATTGATGTAAATGTTTCAATTGGGACAATATTTAGCATTTACCGCAGAGTTTCTGAGATGGGAACCTTAGCCACTGAGGCTGACTTTTTGCAAAAAGGAGAAAACCAAGTAGCAGCAGGCTACGTTATTTATGGCTCCTCTACCATGTTGGTTTATACTACAGGCAACGGGGTGAATGGCTTTACCCTTGATCCATCAATTGGTGAATACTGCTTATCACACCCTAATTTAAGCATTCCCAAAAATGGAAAAATTTACTCTATTAATGAGGGGAATTTAGCCTATTGTTCTGATGCCATTAACAACTACATCGCGTACTGTAAAGAAATAGACAAACCAACGAACAGACCTTATTCCGCTCGATACATTGGCTCCATGGTAGCTGATTTTCACAGAAATATGATTAAAGGGGGCATCTTTATTTATCCTGAAACAACAAAAGCTCCAAAAGGCAAACTTCGCTTATTGTATGAATGCAATCCTATGGCATTTTTAATGGAACAAGCAGGGGGAATTGCAAGTACTGGAAAACACAGAATAATGGAAATAGAGCCCGAAGAATTGCACCAAAGAGTCCCAACGATTATGGGTTCGAAAAATATGGTAAAAGAATTACTAAGTCTTTACAAGTAAACCAAAATTTCTATATGAAAACTTTGAAAGCAGTTCTTTTAAGTTTTCTGACTTTTATTCTCTTCTCTGCATCTTGTTTAAGTCAGGAAGTATTGCCGGATAGCTTACCGGAACTAACAGGATCCACCGAACTCATAAAAAGAGCTAAAGGATGGCAATAAGCGATGGAGTTTTACTGGTCCTTACACGACTCGGTGCAATATAACAGAGCATTGGAGGAGTTTGAGCAACTTCCACTTGAAAACTAAAAGCAGCGGATAAAAGAGAAGTTGTCAATGCCCATTCTGATTTTCTCAGGGCGAATTTTCAGTACTCAACAGGGAAACAGTTTCTAAAAAAAGTTATAAAAAACGCAACAACAAAAAATGACTCGGAAAGTATTGCAAGCTTTTACCAAATCTTAGCACCCTATTATTTTTATAGTTTTCAGTACGATAGTTGTAATTTTTATGTTGACCAAGCAATTTCACTATACTCAGCAATAGGAAGCCAAAAACAAATAGGCGAGCTGCAGATGAATAAATCTGCAGTTAATTATGCAAAAGGAGATTATGAAGCAGCTATACAGTTTGCATTTGAAGCCATAGAAATTTTCAAAAAAACAAGCAACCCAGACAAGTTAGGAATGGCCTACCTTCAGATGGGAAATATCTTTTTCTTCTTGGAAGACTATCACCAATCTTTGCAGTATTACGAACTTTCATTTGAAGGATTTAAGAGAACGCAGAATGAAAACGGAAAATACAAAGCACTTTCCAATATTGGCTTGATAAACTTATTGTTAAAAAATTACCGCATTAGTGTTTCTCAACAACTAAGGTCTACTAAATACTTTGAGGTAAACAATAGAGAGTTAGAAAAAGGCAATGCTTACTTGTTACTAGGAGAAGGTTATTGGAAGTTGGGTAAAAATGATAGTGCAAATTATTACAACAATTTGAGCATTGAGTCTAACCTTCTAACAAAACACACAACTGGTGTAGGACAAGCGTATTTAACTAAATCAAGAATACTTTTAGACGAAAACAATCTATCGGGAGCCTTAGCGGCAGGTAAACGTTCATTTAGAATTGCGGACTCTATTCGACAGTATGAAAGCATAAAAGATGCGGCAGAACAATTGGCTCTCACCTATGAATCACTAGGTCAAATTGATAGTAGTTATCGCTACCTAAAAATTTACAATAAGCTACAAGATAGTTTAGACCTTAACTTCAAATTTTTAGAAAACTATGCAATGAAACATCAGCTTCAAGTAGAAGAGGCACAGCTGGAGTTGCAACTAGCAAAAGAAAGAACCCAAATCCAGGAACAAGTTAACATTAGAAGGCAAAAGCAATTGATAATTGCAATCGTTGTTGCGATCATCTCTCTTCTTCTTCTGGTTTTAGCAATCATTATGTTATACCGAAATAAAATATTGTCCAAACAGCTAACTGAAAAAAAGAATCAGTTAAAGTCTGAACTAGAGACAAAGGAATCATTACTGAAAGAAATACACCACCGTGTAAAAAATAACCTTCAAGTTGTTTCCAGCATGCTAAGCTTGCAAACACAGTACATTTCCGATAATAGAGTTCAAAAGGTAATTGATGACTGTAAGAGTAGAATTAACTCCATGTCACTAATTCACGAAAGTTTGTACAAAAAAACGGATGGTCTTGAATCACCTTTTAGCGAATATATTGAGACGCTAATTCCCCAATTAATTGAAGTTTATAAAGTTGACAAGTCGAAAATTAAAGCCAATATGAATTTAGAAGAGATTCATCTCAATTTAGACGAATCAATTCCATGTGGTTTGCTGATCAATGAAATCGTTTCAAACTCCTTGAAGCATGCTTTTTCAAATGGCACGAATGGACAAATTGACGTTCTGCTAGCTAAGAGAGATGGTATTATACATTTACAAATTACTGATAATGGTTCAGAGTTTAATGAGCAAACTGGTGTTGCAAAAAAAGAATCTTTCGGTTTCCTGTTAATTGAAACTCTGGTAAAACAGCTAGAAGCAGAAATGAAATGTATTAATGAGAATGGTGTGAAATACGACATCAAATGGAAGTCTATTTCGTAATATTATACCATGAAATGGGATAAAAGTATACTTTACTCTCTTGCAATTACAGTACTCGCTTGCACTATTTACTTTTCGGGTATAAACAATTCTTTTACTTACTTAGATGACCATGTACAGGTGGTTGAAAACCCCTATATAAAATCACTTGACGCTAATGCCATAAAGGGAATTTTCTCCACTTTTTTTGTTGGAATGTATCAACCGGTCACTATCGTTTTTTATGCAGTAACACAGTCCTTGTTTGGCTTAAATTCAACCGCTTTCCACTCGCTATCATTATTGATTCATATTATCAATGGTTTGCTTGTTTTCAAATTAACCCACCACTTTTTAAAAGCTAAACAACTTAGTTTTTTATTGGCGCTTGTATTTTTAGTTCACCCCATGCAAGTAGAGTCGGTTGCTTGGATTTCAGCTTTTAGTAATTTATTATTTAGCTTCTTTTTTCTTACTGCATTTTGGAGTTACTTGAACTACCGGGCTACAAAAAATATTAAATATATTGTACTTTGTTTTATACTCTTCGCACTATCCTGTGGCTCAAAGTCGGCTGCAGTTGTTTTTCCAATAATTCTAATTGCTTTCGATTACTACTTTTTAAACAAGATTGACATCAAATTACTGCTTCAGAAAATTCCATTTATAGCCGTTTCTATAATCTTCGGAGTAGTGACTATTCTGGGACGAGAAACGGCAGGTCATCTATCTGATCTAACCGGAACGTTTAGTACGTTGGACAGAATATTTTTAGTGATCTATTCCTTCCTTTTTTATCCTGTTAAATTCATACTCCCCTATCATCTTTCGGCTTTTTACCCTTATCCCGAATTAAGTGATGGAGCACTTCCTCTTATTCATTATTTTAGCCCTGTGCTGATTATTGGATTAGTAGTTGCACTCATAAGCTTTAGAAAAAACAAGTTGTTACTTTTTGGTTCAGCTTGGTTTGTCATCACTATTGCGCTCGTGCTTCAATTTGTACCCTTTGGCAACCAAATTACAGCCGACAGGTACATTTATCTACCCTTATTTGGATTACTACTCATTCTTGGGTTTTTTGTCCAAAAACTTAAAAGTTCCAAGCTCACCCTATTACTCAGCATCCCTCTAATTACTTTAAGTTTCCTCTCTTTTCAAAGGGTACAAATTTGGGAGAATGATGAAACCTTATGGACCTCTGTTATTGAAACCCACCCCAATGTTTCCCAAGCATATAACAACCTTGGTTCTTTTGCTTTAAAAGGAAACAAGGGTAACGAAGCGTTCAACTATTTTAATCAAGCAATTGAGATTCAGCCCAACTATGCCGACGCATACTCTAACCGAGGAAATCTCTATGCTCAAGCTGGAAACTCGGAAGCAGCAATGAAGGACTTTAACAAAGCCATTCAACTGAAACCACACGCTGACGCTTATTTTAACCGCGCAAATGAATACTCAAAGCTAAATCGGTTAAACCAAGCCATCTCTGATTACACCAAGAGCATTGAGCTAGAACCGAGAGTTGATTCTTACACGAATAGGGCATTCACATATTTGAAGTTAAAAAATATAATCTTGGCGAAACAAGATCTAAAAACAGCTCAAAAACTAAATCCAAATTATGGAAGAGCCTATTTTTTAGAAGGTATAGTAGAACAAAATCTAGGAAATAGACAGGCAGCTTGCGCCGCATTCTTGAAAGCAGCTAACTTGGGAGATAAAAGCGCACAACAAGCCTACTCGCAAACTTGTCGTTAAGCTAAAACTGCACGAATCATGCGATTCCGGCCGTAAATATCTTCTTTTAATTCAACCTGCTCAAAGCCTCCACCTTCTAAAATTGCCACGCATTCAGGCCCCAAGTCTTCATGAATTTCCCAGTAAAGAATTCCTTTTGGCTTTATCATTTTTGGTGCAATTTCAACCATCCGTATGTAAAATAATAAGGGATCATCACTTTCAGGTGCCAATGCAATAACGGGCTCGTATTCGATTACATTTTTATCCAGGGCCTCCAACTCCTCCCTTTTCACATAAGGTGGATTACTCACAACAATATCATACAGCTCTTTTGGAACTTGTGTTAAAATATCATGAACCTCAACTTCAATTTTTGCCTTCAATAATTCAGCATTTTTTATTGCTGTTTTGGTAGCACTTTGAGAAACTTCTGTTGCATCAACTTTCGAAAATTTACCTTCTAAAAAGAGCGTAATGGGAATACAGCCACTCCCAGTTCCAATATCCAAAATGGTCTTTCCTTCGGTTTCTTCTCGCTCCAAAATCCATTGCACTAACTCTTCCGTCTCTGACCTTGGAACCAATACACTTTCGTCAACATAAAACTCTCTGCCATAAAAAACACTTTGATTGATGATGTAATCAATGGGTTTGTGGCCTTTTAACTCTACAATGGCTTGATTTAACTTATTCAGCACTTCTGGCTTAATATCCTCTACTGAATTCAAGACAACTTGCGCTCTGCCATAACCTAGATAGAAGTCGTATAAAATTGCAAGGTGATTATTTAGCTCATTTTCATTAAACTGATCTTTAAACTCTTTCTTAAAACGCTTTGAAAAGTCGGCTAATGTCATTGGTTTACTGAACTAAAAGTGAGTTGCCGAAGTTAGTATTTTATCTACTTTTGGAATCGTGACTTCGAAAGACGAAATATTCATGAACAGAGCCCTTCAGCTTGCAGCTTTAGGTAAATTTAATGCAGCACCAAACCCCATGGTTGGGGCTGTAGTGGTTCATGAGGGCAAAATAATTGGAGAAGGTTATCATAGAACTTGTGGAGAAGCTCACGCTGAAGTGAACGCGATTCAATCAGTTTCAAACCAATCCTTGTTACCAGAGTCAACGATGTACGTCACATTAGAACCGTGCACACATTTTGGAAAGACACCTCCTTGTGCTGACTTAATTGTTCAGCACAACTTTAAAAGAGTTGTCATCTGCAACCTTGATCCTTTTGAAAAGGTTGCGGGAAATGGAATTAAAAAATTACAAGCTGCAGGAATTGAAGTTGAATCCCGATGTTTAGAAGAAAAAGGAAGGTATTTAAACCGTCGATTTTTTTGTTTTCACGAGAAAAAAAGGCCGTACATTATTTTAAAATGGGCCGAAAGTGCAGACCGGTTTATTGGGAAAATGAATGAACAAGTTTGGCTAACAGGTGCCCTTTCAAAACAACTTGTTCATCTTTGGAGAGCAGAAGAGTCTGCCATATTAGTAGGAAAAAACACTGCAGTTATTGACAACCCTGAATTGACGGTTCGTGAGGTAGCCGGCAAAAATCCAACGCGTTTTTTAGTCGATAAGAACCTTGAAGTACCGAAGAACTCAAAAATCTATAGCAACGAGTCCAATACGGTTGTTTTAAACTCAATTGAAACCAAACAGGAAAAAAACATTGAATACATCAAAGTAAACTTTGATCGTAATTTGCCTACTCAAGTTGGTAAAATTTGCTATAACAAAGAGGTAACCTCCATTATAATTGAAGGAGGAGCAAAAATGTTACAGCAATTTATCGACTCCGACCTTTGGGATGAAGCGAGAGTATTTAAAACAAGGAAAACACTCGAAAAGGGAGTTAACAGCCCAATACTAAAGGGAAACGTTGAGCATAGTGAGAAACTTGAAAATGACGTGCTTCACGTTTTTAGTAATCCAAACGCATGATATACTTAATCTTAAGCATTTTATGCTCTGCCGCTATCTTCATCATTTTCAAATCATTTGAACGGTTCAAGGTAAATACGTTTACTGCAATCGTAGTAAACTACTTTATTGCAGGTGTAACTGGATTTGCAACTTTAGGGGAAGCACCCTCATTTGAAAAAGTAACCACATCCCCTTGGTTCATAAACAGTCTAATTTTAGGCGTGGTATTCATCTCTCTGTTCAATATTATGGCCATAACTGCTCAGAAATACGGCGCTTCAGTAGCTTCTATAGCTAATAAGATGGCTCTAATTATTCCTGTTAGCTTTGCTATAATTTATTACAATGATGTAGTAAATGCAACCAAAATAGCAGGAATTATATTGGCGTTAATTGGGGTTTACCTCTCTACACATAAGGAAAAAGTAGATGGTAAAAAATTCGACAAAAGACTTTTAGCAATACCTCTTATACTGTTTTTAGGGTCGGGCTTTATAGACACCTTTCTAAAATACAACCAACAAGTCTATTTAAGTGCAACTACGTTCGACGCAAAATTATTTCCTGCAATGACTTTTTTAACGGCCTTTACCATAGGAATTGTTGGAATGAGCCTAGACAAGTCGAAAAGAGATTTTAGCAGAAATACTCTCTTGGGTGGAGTTATTTTAGGTGTTATAAATTATGGCTCTATCTTTTTTCTGATTTCAATTTTTAACCACACGGATTTAGAAAGTTCTGTTGTATTTCCAATTAACAACATGGGAGTGGTTTTAACTACTGCCGTAGCTTCACTTCTAATTTTCAAAGAGCAGTTTTCAATGAAAAATAAAATAGGAATTCTAGTCTCCGTTGTAGCACTTTTACTCATAATCTTTTCTACATGAATACCTTTAAGACCATAAAAAAAACTTCCACTTCATTCTTTAAAGAAAAAGGAAGCAAGTTTTATGGCTATGCTTTCCCTATCAATTCAAAGGAAGACGTGAAGGAGTGTTTGGTAAAGATTCAAGAAGAACATCCGAAAGCTCGGCACATTTGCTCAGCGTTTTTAATCGGGGTTGGTGACCAGGAATATTACATTGCAAATGACGATGGGGAACCGGCTAATTCTGCAGGAGCTCCCATTTTAGGGCAAATTCGGTCTGCTGGGATCACTAACACCTACATTGCTGTTGTGCGATACTTTGGAGGTACAAAACTAGGTGTTGGCGGACTTATACAAGCCTACAAATTAGGAGCAGCGCTGGCCTTAAAAGAAAATGAAATTGTAGAAGTCGAACCTCAAACTAGCCTTTCTTTTAAAATTGGATTCGAGTTAATGGGAACCGTTCTTCCAATAATTGATAAAAACAATTTGGATGCAAAAATTGAAAACTTAACCGATGGCGTTCAAATTGGATTAACGTTTAATGAAAAAGATGAAAAGCAAATTAGAGGAATGTTTGACAGGTGGGTTAACGTTTAGAATTATTCCTTCTTCAAAACCTTCAACACATCGTTTTTATTCACCAAGCCAAATAGTAATGCTAATAAGCCAAAAAAGGCCATTATTACAATGGAATGAATTCTAAAATCTGAGAAATAAGAAACAGTATAGACAGATGCTGTAACTCCCATAGTCACAAGGGCAACTTGTTTCACAATAAAAGTCGTTTCGTAATGCATTTTAAAAAGCTTTTTACAAATAATTATTTGAGCCAAAATAACGAAGAACTGAGTACCTAAGGTTGCAACAGCAGCGCCCCAAGCTCCGTAAATTGGAATTAAAATCCAATTTGTAACAAAATTTACTACCAAACCAATTAAAGAGATAATGTTTAGTTGCTTCAAACTCCCGTTTGCCGTTAGCAGAGTTCCATATATATACGTCAAGACAATTGCGATAAAAGAAACCATTAAAACCGCAAAAATTTCAGCAGACTCTCCGATGTGTTCCAAGTATAAAATTTCCATTAACTCTTCAGAATAGAGCAATGACACTACCGAAATGGATACTGCCGGAATGAACAATAAATTAAAAGAGGTTTGCACCAACTTGGCCACAGACTCCTTGTTTTTTAGCATTCTAGAAAAAATTGGTAACAGCAAACCGGCGAATAAATAGCCAAACATATTAAACCCTTCTAACAACCGGTAAGCTTGAGCATAGACTCCCGCTTGCACCCTACCATCTGGAAGTAACCGCTCTATCATTACTGAATCTAATCGGTAGTAAAAAGACATGAGCAACACGAGTAAGGCAAAAGGCAAGCTTTGTTTTAGGATTACTCGAAATAGCACAACATCTACCTTTATTTTGTAAAATTTCGCTTTCGCATACACTAAAACGAAAGCCACAATCGCGGTTGTGAAATACGCCCAAAACTGTGCATAAACGAACCACTCAATTTCAAAACGTCCTTCAAAGTAACCGCTCCACAATAAAATACTACACAGGCCAATCATAATAACCCGATCCATTATGGAAAGGATACCTTCGGTTTTAAATAAATGCAACCCAGATATATTAGAGCGTAAGTATAGCACCATAGAAGCCATTATTTGATTGATTCCCAACACAAAAAGCAACCAAAAGGCTCGCCCCTCGTAGCCAAAAGCCAGTCCAAACAAGAGGGTTATGACAAGATAAATACCACCTAAAATAAGTTTGACATTAAATATTCCTGAAAAGTAGCGCCGTAGCATGTGCGAATGCTGTGCAATGTTTCGATTGTTGTAATTGGTAATCCCAAAGTCGAGGATGATATTCAACAGTATAGCGAAAGAAAAAATTGGTGCATAAAGGCCATATTCTTCTGCTCCAACTCTATTTTGAACAGCAACATCAATTCCTAAAATCCAAAATGGCTTCACCAGAAGGTTTAGAAAAAGAATGAAAATAAGGTTATTAATAAATTTGCGTTGCATGAAATATCGAAAAACGTAGCGAAAACAAAGTAAAGCAATCCAATTCGTTTGATTCCAATAGAGGAACGTATATTTGCGACCCTTATTTTGAAGCATGAAGATGACGGTTGAGCAGTTTTTTGACCTTTTTGTTGAAGAGTTAAAAAACAACGAAGACTTACAGTATTATTACAAGTATCTTGAAAACCCCGCGAAGTTCGAATTTCGCAAGGCATATTTCTGTCAGCGCTTGCAATACACTGCAGACAACATAACCGACCCAACTTTACGAATTTGGGACTGTGGCTGCGGCTTCGGGACAACTGCTATTTTTCTTTCTATAAATGGTATTGCCTCTCACGGGACAACGTTAGAGCATTACATTCATCAAATTCCAAAACGGTTAAAGTATTGGGGTCAATTTGGCGATGTAAGTAAGTTCACTTATTCTTACGAAAATATATTTGACCATAAGTTTGAAGCAAATAGCTACGATTTAATCATCATCCAAGATACGCTGCACCATTTGGAGCCTCTAAACGAAGCGCTTCAAATTTTACACCATGTACTTAGTCCAAAAGGACGACTATTGATCATTGAAGAGAATGGAAACAATGTTATCCAAAATCTAAAATTGTACAAACAAAGAGGTAACAAGAGAATCATTGAAATATATGATGAAAGCCTGAAGAAAAATATTTTACTGGGTAACGAAAACATCAGAAGTCTAGCTACCTGGCAAGAAGAATTTCAAAAAGAAGGATTCAGTATTGAGCAAGATACAGTTCAATACATTCGGTATTACTTGCCTTTTGCTTTTCCCAATAAGAAAGCCAAAGAAAGAGTTGAAAAAGAACAACTGATTTGGAAGAAGAATAAATTCTTAAAAGAGTATTTCTTCTTTGGCATCAATTACATGGTAGAAAAAGTATAACTTCATTGCATGAAAATTGCCGTCAACACCAGACTTTTGGTTCCAAACAAAATGGACGGTATTGCTCGATTTTCATATGAAACACTCCAACTAATTACCAGAGTCCACCCTGAGGTTCAGTTCACCTTTATTTTTGACCGTAAAGTAGAAGGGAATACGTTCAAATTCCCTGAAAACGTAAGTTTTGTAACCTTAGGCCCGCCTGCGCGCCATCCAGTTTTATGGTTCATTTGGTTCGAAATGAGTTTAAAACGGTACCTCAACAAAAATCGGTTTGACTTATTCCTTTCGTCGGAAGGATGGGTGCCACCTAAACTGAATTGTAAAAGTTTGGCAGTTATCCACGATCTTAATTTTGAGCACCATCCGGAACATATCATTTGGAGTCACAGAAAGTACTTGCAGCATTTCTTTCCGAAGTTCGCTAAAAGAGCATCAAGGATTGCTACAGTTTCAGAGTATTCAAAAAAAGATATAGCTTCCAGTTATAAGATTCCGAGTTCTCAAATTGACGTGGTATATAATGGTGCGAACGATGTTTTCAAACCGGCCTCCGTTGAAAAACAACTACATTTCAAGGAGCGCTATACATCAAAACATGACTTTTTCATTTTTATTGGAACCATACACCCAAGAAAAAACTTAGAGCATTTGCTATTGGCTTTTGAAGACTTTAAAACACGAACAACCAAGAAAACGAAGCTTCTGATTGCTGGTAATAAAAAATGGTGGCCATCGAAGTTGGAACAGACCTATCAATCGATGAAATTTAAAAAGGACGTAAATTTTATGGGTAGACTTTCTGATGAAGAGCTATCAGTAGCATTATCTAGCGCGTTAGCGCTAACCTACCTTCCCTACTTCGAGGGGTTTGGAATTCCAATTCTAGAAGCTTTTCAAACTGAAACAGCCGTGATCACGTCTAACGTAACATCAATGCCAGAGGTTGCGGCGGACGCCGCAATCTTGTGTAATCCAAAAGAAGTGAGCGAAATTGCTGATGCCATGGAAGTAATTGCCAATCAGCCTGAAAAAAGAGCTTCTCTAATAGAAAAAGGCAAACGAAGAAAACAAGACTTTTCTTGGGAAAATAGTGCCAACTTATTGTGGAATAGCATTGAAAAGACAGTGAAGAATTGAGGTTAAAAAACTACTACACCAAAGGAATAGTGGAAGTTGGTTGCGATGAGGCTGGCAGAGGTTGTTATGCAGGACCAGTTTATGCTGCGGCAGTAATTTTAGACCCTAAACGGCGAAACACTGCATTAAACGATTCAAAAAAACTGACTAAAAAAACAAGAGACGAATTACGCTTGTGGATTGAAAAGAATGCATTAGATTGGGCAGTTGGAGTGGTTTCAGCTAAAGAAATTGATGAAATAAACATTTTGAATGCATCCTTTTTAGCGATGCATCGGGCTATTGATCGGCTCCAGGTAGATTTTGATCACCTTTTAATTGATGGCAACCGTTTTACTCCTTACAACTTTGTTCCTCATACCTGCATTATAAAAGGAGATGGTAAGTTTAAAAGCATCGCAGCAGCTTCTATTCTTGCTAAAACTCACCGTGACGAATACATGCAGCAGATTGCTGAGGACTACCCGCATTACGACTGGCAAAATAACCAAGGTTATGGAACCCTCAACCATCGAAATGCATTGAATGAGTTTGGAGTTTGTGAGCATCATAGAACTAGTTTCAATCTATTTCGTAAATGAATCCAAGGAGTTTTTGAACACGATTTTTACTAGATGCAAAATTGGTAGTCTTAAAAATTCTTAAAATATTACCTTTGTCCTACTAATTTCTAACACTCTTAGATGAAAAATCTCTTCAAAACAACTTTATTATTCGCAACCATTGCATGTGGCTTCTATGCCTGCACAGAAGACTACTTCGAGTTCGAAAAAATAAAAGTAGACGATTGGAACCCAAGCTTTGCTGTTCCTTTAATAAGTTCAAACCTCAGCTTAGCAGATATTGTGGTAAGGCAAGACACCAATGGAGATATTTTTACTACGGCCAATGGTGGGTTAGAAATCGTTTACAGAAGTTCTGTACTGTCGTCAGATACATCGACCGTAATTAATATTCCAACAGAAAATTTCGCGGATACTTTCACCGTTTCTCAAGCGACAAATGGCCTTTTGGATTCTATGCCTCCCAGACCCCCATTCAACAATGGCCAACGTTTAAATTTTAATGCTTCAACGCAGAAAAAAATTATTGACAATAGTAGATTCGGGATTATTGTAGATAGTATGACCTTAAAAACAGGCACATTAGCTTTTACCCTAGAGAACTCTTTCCCTTACGAACTAACAATCACAGCAAAATTTAGAACGTTTACTGATTCATTAGGTGATACTCTGGTCTTAAATTATGTAATACCTGCAGCAAGGCCTAACACTCAAGTTCGATCACAAATAGTGGACTTAAGAGGCTACCAAGTAAATCTCTCTGAAGACGAAGACGGAAACCCTGCTGACAATACACTTCCAATTGATTTACAATATTCCATTCAACTCGAAAGTGGGGTTGCAAGTAATAGAGATGATAAATTAACGATGACAGGGGCAATTACAAATATTGACTTTAAAGAGTTTTATGGCTCACTAGGCAGTACGCCATTACCACTAGAAAGTGACAGTATTGCCATTGACTTTTTCAAGAACTTCCAGGAGTTCGCGAAAGAGGATTTATTCATTTCCAATCCGACGTTAAGATTAACAGCAAAAAACAGCTTCTCTTGTCCAATGAATTTTGAATTTACAAAGCTAAATGCTGTAAACCCTAATCGTAACCCTAGCGTAATACCTTTTGACATTCCTATCGAACTACAACCGTTAACGATTAACTTTCCTGACAAATACGGTCTTGTTGAGACTGTTTTTGAACTCAATAATGTAAATAGCAACCTAGACACTATTTTGTCCCACCTCACTAAATCGATTGCATTTGATTCGGAGGCACTTTTCAATCCGAATGGGGAACCACCAAGAAACGGACAGCGAAGAAACTTCATGACCGACACAAGTGATTTAGGGCTTGACCTTGAGTTTAGAATTCCGTTTGAAGGAAGAGCCAATGGATTTTTTATTGAAGACACTATAAATGTTACACTAAAACAAGTCAATGACTTAACGAATGGAACACTTAGAATTTATGCTGAAAATGGTTTTCCTATGGATGTAGATTTACAGCTTACTTTTTTAGATAGCTTCAATGTTGAACTTGGTAAATTAATTCTACCTAGTAATCCTATTTACTCAAACGGTTATGGAATGATTTTACCCTCTGCACCAACCAAATTAGTGGGTCGCGACTTGGAAGCTGATGGGTTTACTGTAAATATAACAGATACTAAAATCAACGAAGAGCGGTTAACTAATATTTCTAAAACCAGAAAAGTGGCTCTTTCTGCTAAACTTTCTACTGAAGATGCGGGTAATGGTACCAATGTTGTTTTCAATTCTGCGAACCGCCTAAATATTATTATTTCATTAAACTCAATAGTTAGCATTAAATAATAGACAAAGCCATGAAAAAACATCTATTTACATTTAGTCTTTGTCTCCTGGCCTCTTTTATGAGTAAAGCGCAGCAAGATTTAACGTTATTCAACTTTAATGATATTCCGCAATCGTCGTACTCAAATCCTGCCAATCAATTCAATGGCAAGTTCTTCATCGGCCTACCCGTTTTGTCTTCTTCCTATTACAGCTTAAGTAACAGTGGTTTCGCCTATTCTGATTTTATCAAACAAGACGGAGATTCATTGCGCTTAGATTTTAATTCCATGATTGCAGGCCTAGAAGAGGAGAACTTCTTATCATTCAACACTAAAATTGATTTATTCTCTTTCGGATTTAAACTCGGCAACAGTACACAAATCATGTTCAATGCAACTGAAAATATTAACATGAGGTTCAATTACACCAAAGATTTAGCAACCTTTATTCACAAAGGGAACTTGGCATTTGATGACAATACTGCTGACTTTAACGGGACCGCTTTGTCAGCAAATTATTATAGAGAATACGGCATTAGCCTTTCCCATCAGCTTACCAATAAGTTAAGATTGGGCGCTCGACTAAAGTACCTTTATGGGATCGCAAATTTAGATACGAAGAGGTCAGACCTCAAGTTAACTACAGACCCTAATACTTATGCCTTAACCGCAACTGCAGATATCTTAGTGAACTCCTCAGGAAACACTGACATTCTTAGTTCATCGAGCCTAACTGGAGAAGATGGGTTTCTTTCCGGAAGTGGCAATAGAGGTTTTGGTATCGATTTAGGAATGAATTATGAGCTAAACGAAAAGCTAAGCTTTAATGCTAGTGTCGTAGATTTGGGTTTTATTAATTGGAACTCAAACCCAACAAACTACCTAATAAATAAAGGTCGTTCTTTTTTCGACGGTATTGAAATAGATGCCTTTTCTCCTCAAGATGACACGACCGGAACTTCCTCTTACGATCGGCTTGTAGACTCTTTAGAAGTGGCGTTTAACGTTCAAGAAAGTAATAACAGTTACACCAACCCACTTGTAGGGAGAATTTACATGGGTGCCAATTACAAATACAATGAAAGACTTGTATTCGGTGGATTGATACAAAGTGAATTCTATAAAAGAAATATTAAACCTTCTTTAACGTTAAGTGCCAATTACAAAGCCACTAAGTGGATTGGTTTGGCAGCCTCTTACAGCATGATTAATCGTTCTTTTAACAACCTTGGAATTGGAGTCAATATTAACCCGGGCCCGGTGCAGATATACATTGTTAGCGATAATATTCTTAGCGGATTTAGTCCTCAACATGCTAGACATGCTCAGGTTAGAGCAGGAATAAATTTCATTATTGGTAGTACCAAAACAAAGGAAATCAATCCTTCATACGGCGGAGAGATTGCAACGAAGAAAGCGAACGATTAACTATCGGGAAGTATTCTAGAAGACAATATGAATTAACATAATAAAAAGAGCCGCTTTGTCGGTTCTTTTTTATTTTTACATTTATGACACAAAAGCCTATCATTTATTGCATTCCAGGGTTAGGGTTAGACCACCGGTTATTTGAAAAACTATCTATTTCTGGAGTTGAGCTCAAGTATATAGATTACATTGAACCGCTAAGTGATGAACCGATTGCTGGATATGCTAAAAGATTATCAGAGAAAATTGAAGACACAACGTTTTCAATTTTAGGAATGAGCCTTGGTGGTATTTTAGCTGTAGAAATTTCTAGGATTAAGAAGGTAGAAAGTTTATTCTTGATTTCTACTGTAAAAAACAAATCTGAAGTTCCTAATATTTTTAAATACATGGACCTCCTGCCAACAAAAAATAAAATAGCATCTAAATTAGCCATTGATGCTAGTGTGGCTTTCAAACCCTACTACGACAAATCAGATGCTGCAGGGAATAAGTTATTTGACGCTATGATTCGAAGCGCAAGCGTTGAATTATTAGCATGGGGAATTCAGGAAATAGCCAACTGGAAATTCAACGAAGAAATAAATTGTCCTTTTTACCATGTACATGGAACTGCAGACCTCATTTTTCCAATTAAAAATATTGACAAGGCAGAAACAGTAAAAGGTGCTACTCACTATATGCTGTATAACAATGCTGATGATATTTCTAAACGAATTGAGGCGAGAATAGAAATCCTCGCCTCAAAACAATAATTTTTCTAGAAGACATTCTATCCGATTGCCTCAACAGCTGCTTTTGCTGCTTCGTAATTTGGCTCGTGAGTGATATCATCTACTTCTTCCTTGTAGGTGATGTTGTTGTCTTTATCCAAGACCAATACAACTCTTGCAAATAAGCCCTTTAAAGGCCCTGTCGTCATTTCTGCATTGTACTGGCTAGCAAAATCGTTATACCTAAAATCAGAAGCATTTACAATCGTCTCTAACCCTTCAGAAGCACAAAAACGTTTCATAGCAAAAGGCAAATCTTTAGAAATCATCAAACCAACGGTATCATCTTTATCAGCCATTTGTTGGTTAAATGCTTTTGCTTCTAGTTGACAAATCCCCGTATCTAAGCTTGGAACTATAATCAGCACTTTCTTTTTCCCATCAAAATCGGCCAAAGACCCTTCACTTAAATCATCCTTAACAAAGGTAAAATCTAGTGCCTTATCACCAACATTTGGAATTTTTCCACTTACTTCAATCGGATCACCCTTAAATTTTATGTTACTCATAGTTTTAGTTGTTTAGAGTTTATAACAGTTAAAATGATTCACTGTTCACTGTCATAAAATTACTACAACAAATGTGAATTAGAAGACATTTACACTTATCATTTTAAAGCTAACTTAGCACCAAAGTCAATGTTATGAAATCCCAACAACTCAGTTTTACTAATAATAACGGCTACGAACTTAGCGCACAAATTGAATTTCCGGTAGATCAAAAACCTATTGCATTTGCCATCTTTGCGCATTGTTTCACCTGTTCAAAAAATTTGTTAGCCATCAAACACATAAGTCGCGGGTTAACATCAAAAGGCATTGCCGTTTTATTATTCGACTTTACAGGACTAGGCAGTAGCGAGGGAGATTTTGAAAGCACCACCTTTACCTCCAACATATACGATATTTTTGCTGCGGCCGACTTCTTGACAGAAAATTACGAGGCTCCGAAAATTATAATCGGTCATTCATTGGGTGGAGCTGCGGCGCTATTTGCCGGATCTCAACTAGACTGTATTGAAGCCGTTGTAACCATTGGTGCGCCATTTGATCCTTACCATGTAACGAAACTATTGGCTGAAAAAGTGGAAGAAATTGAGGAAAAAGGAAAGGCCACTGTAAATATTGGTGGCAGACCATTTACCATCGCAAAAGATTTCATTGATGATTTAGAAAACCATAAACCCGAAGAAGCAGCAAAAACGTTGCGAAAAGCATTGCTAATTCTTCATTCACCTCAAGATACTACCGTTGGTATCGAGAATGCTGCAAAAATGTATGCTGCCGCAATGCATCCAAAAAGCTTTATCTCTTTAGACGGAGCAGATCATTTATTAAGCAAAAGAGCAGACTCCATCTATGCTGGTAACATGATTGCAGCTTGGGTAGAAAAGTATTTAAATCCAGACGATAAGAGTTTTCCAGTAAAAAGTAAAAGTCAGGTAGTTTCCAAAACAGAACAAGGCAGCTACACCACAGAAATTAAAGCAGGGAGACACCACTTTTTAGCAGACGAGCCAGAAGATGTTGGTGGTGCAGATTTAGGGCCTTCACCTTATGAGTTACTTAGTTCTGGTTTAGCTGCCTGCACTTCGATGACGTTGCACATGTATGCAGCAAGGAAAAAATGGGACTTAAAAGAGGTTCTTGTTCATGTAGACCATAACAAAGACTACGGTCAGGACTGCGCCGAATGTGAAAAGTCCAGTTCAAAAATTGATCATTTTAGCAGAAAAATTGAATTGAAAGGAGACCTGAACAATGAACAAATCCAAAAACTACTTGAAATTGCAGATAAATGTCCGGTGCATAAAACATTGAATTCGGAGATTAAGGTGAATACGGAATTGGCATAGTACAAAAGACCTAACAGGTTTTAATTAAGACCTAACAGGTTTTGAAAACCTGTTAGGTCTGGGCATTGATAGAAAAATTAAATTGAATGGCGACCATAAAGATGAACAAATCCAAAAGCTACTCGAAATTGCAGATAAATACATCGTACTTAAAATCTTGCATTCGGAAGTTAAAGTTATTACAAAACTATCCTAATATGAAATTCATATTTCTTCTACTTTCTTTATACTTGATTTCTGTCAATGTATCTGCTCAAGATAAGTACTTCGAAAGGTTATTTTATATAGATTTTTATCCTACTGATACTGAGGACAGTCTTTTCAGAGCTCTTGATAGCTCTCTATTGAAAGTGGCGGAACCCTTAAACTTCTTTCGCGACAATATCTCTTTAACTCAATCTGAGTTCGAACAAATAAAAAAAGAACTTAAAACGTCTGCAAAAATCATATCTGATACAAACACCTCCTACAGAGTTTATTTTACCACCTCAAACGGATTTACAAATTTTAATATATTCGGATTTAGCAAAAATTATGACCGATTCACTTACGTCCATGGGCCCGATACATCAATAAAAATAGGCATTAAGCCTCTTTTTTATTTGAAACTAAAAGATTACGAACGTCTATTCTCAAAAGAAACTAACCTAATTCTAAAACAAACGTTGATAAATTCATTTAAAAGAGCTTTCCCAATTTATGCTAACCCGCAAAAAACGATAGAGCAAATTCATTTTGTTCATTCGCCGTTAGACTCTAGTGCAACAGAACTTTTAGGAGGCTATTTTAATGTTATTTCAAAAGACTATTTAAGAGATCATTACCATTTAAAGCTTTTATTGGAACCCACTGATTCTTCCAAAATACTTTCTAATGAACAAGTAGAATCAATAACCACCATAACTCACAAAGAAATTTTGTTTGATGAAGAGTACGGAGAAATAGAAAGTTCTTACAATTCTCCCATTCTTCCATCGAAAATACTCTTTTCTCTAAATTTTAAAGAGGTAGCGCTTAAAAAGAATAGTACAGAAGATTCCGATTATTTACACATCGGTATTGAGGTTGACCATATTGGATTTACTTACGTAAAACCTTCAACAGAAAGCACTTTATGGCAAAAAAGAAATGACAACTTTAATGAAGCTGACAACAAAATTCTTAGTAACGTATTAGAAACATATTATTATCATGCGATCTGGAAGCTAATCAGTGAAAAGACTATGGATATTTCAAAACAAATATCAAATATTTTAAAAGCACAGTAAACCAATAAAAGGTTTGTTTAATCTGATGAAATAAGTCAATTTTAAAATCCGTAAAAGATAAATGTCCGGTGCATAAAACATTGCATTCGGAGATTAAGGTGAATACAGAGCTCGTTTAATCAAAAAACATATCGTTAAAGTTCACCAAATATAACCGCTCCGTTGCTCTGGTTACTGCCGTATATAACCATCGCGCATACTCTGTGTCCAACATTTCTTCGGTCAAATAACCTTGATCTACAAAAACAGCCTTCCATTGCCCACCTTGCGATTTATGGCAGGTAACCGCATAGCCAAACTTCACTTGTAAGGCATTGAAATACGGGTTCTTTTTGAGCAGTTCCATTTTTACTCGTTTGTTGGTGACCTCAGCATAATCTTCCATTACCGTTTCAAATAAGCGCTGACTGTCTTCTTTCGTTAATGAAGGCGCTTCAGAGTTAATTGAATCCAATAACAGTTTAACGTCAATCGGCTGAAGGGTTGGGTAATCAATTAAACGCACCGTTGCATTTAAAAAACGAAAACCATACAATCCTTCAATGTTTCCCATGCTCATTACTTCTGCAACATCTCCATTCGCAACGAAGCTCACCGGAGACTTTTCATCTAACCAGAAATAATTATTTTTTACCACCATCAAATAGTCTCCTGTAGCAATTTCATTATCCAAATCTTTAATTCGAACTCTAATCTGTTGGTTAAAAACGTTTGCTCTTTTATTTGATCGGGTAATTACGATGGTGTCATCAGCCCCATATTTGGAAAAGCAGGTATGTAATTCATCTTCTAACTCAAGCCCGTCGATTCGTTTCACGTCATCAAAACCATCTAAATCAAATTTCAATACTGGTTTTTTTTCTTGTGTTTGGTTTCGAATCAAAGTTGCGTTGTGTAATATGCCAGACTCTAATGATTGACGCATCACCTGTGACAGCTCCACCCCTTTTAATTTCAAATAATAATTGGACATTAAATACTTGGAATCTAACGCCGGACTGAGCAATTTACCTACCGGTGGCAATTGCGCTATGTCGCCGATGAATACCAAGCGACAATTCTTTCCGGTAAACACGTATTCAATTAAATCATCTAGCAAACTCTGCTCATATGCGCCTCCATCAGAAATCATGGATGCTTCATCAATAATAAAAATTGTGTTAGTGTGAAGGTTGGCTCCAAGCTTAAAATGAGTTTGTCCATCCTTTCCTCGTTCGCTTTGGTAAATCTTTTTATGAATAGTGAAAGCGGACTTCTTCGAAAAGTTAGAAAGCACCTTTGCAGCGCGACCAGTTGGAGCCAACAAGACAGATTTTAACTGAAAACTTGGGAACGTTTTAATCATGGCAGCAATGGCAGTAGTTTTTCCGGTACCGGCATACCCTCGAATAATAAACCCAGCCCTTTCTGCGTTTTGAAACAGAAAACGTTCCATACGCTCCACCAAATCAACTTGGTCGGAGGTTGGAACTCCAGGTAAAAAACCATAAAATTTCTGCTGAAAAGCACTCATGAATAACCAAATAAGTTGGTTGGTAAATTTAACCTTATCGAATCAGATAAAGACCTTCAATAAAATCAAAAAAATGGTAGATTTGTGAATTTAGAACTAAAAACTTAGGATCAATGAAAATCGGTATTCAAGCAGCCTTATTTGTAATTGCAATAATATTAGCTTACTTCATCTACGACGGAGTTCAAAACAAGATTGAATTCAGAGATACGGCGCAGTTAAGAAATGAAGTCGTGCAAAGTCGATTGGTAAACGTTGCTGACGCGCAAAAAAAGTTTAAGCAAGAAAAAGGTCGATACGCAGCCAATTTTCCTGAATTACTGAACTTCGTAAACAATGATTCACTAACAATTATTAAAGCAATTGGTAATGTTCCGGATTCATTAACAGAAGTGGAAGCCGTGCAATTGGGAATCGTTATTCGAGATACCTCTTTAGTTCCTGCCACTACTATTTTTGAAGATGATGTAGTCATCGACTCCCTTAAATATGTGCCTTTTGGTGAAGGAGAAGAGTTTAAAATACAGGCGGGAGTAATTGAAAAAAACAAGGTGAACGTAAATGTGTTTGAAGTGTCAACCACCTTAGCAACAGTTTACAAGGGACTTAAAACCAAGAACGAAGCCGTTAAATTGACCGATGAAATCAAGGTAGGTTCAATGAGTGAACCAATCACAACCGGGAACTGGTAATTCATACATGACGCTTACTCCAACCCCACAGCTTCGATATTTTGACGAACGCTATGGTAGAAAAATGACTCAACTCAAACACTTTGTGGTATTGAGCAAGCTTCAATTGAAGTCTGCCTTTTTTGACGACCAATCACAAACCTATCTTTCATACGAGCAGTTTGATTTTAAGAAATCTGACGACTGGGTTGATGCCCTTAGGAATATCGAAAAAATCATTCCTACCGAATCATTTCAATCGCAGAAGAGTTTACAAATTTGTCTTTCAAATACGTTATACACACTTGTTCCAAAGGTATTGTTTGACGAAAAAGAGTTGGAAAGTTATTTGAGCTTTAACCATCCACTGGAGGATCAAAGTCAGCTTATTTTCCATTACACCCCACTAGAAAGTTTCGATGCTGTGGTGGTGTTTGCCATTCCTCGTGGGTTGGAGTTCTTGCTAAAAGCAAAACTACCTCCGTATCAGTTATTGCATTTCTCTTCCCCAATTTTAGAAGCAGTTGGATTAAATAAGATGAAAGAAAATGAGCTTCTAATCAATATCCAACAAGAGCAATTTGATATAATTTATGCTCCGAACGGTAAGCTTTACTTTTTAAACAGTTTCCAATACCAGAGTAAAGAAGACTTTATCTACTTTTTGCTTTACGTAATGGAACAACTGAAGCTAGAACGAGAGACGAGCAAACTCATTTTAGTGGGTGAAGTTGAAAAAGAATCACCGCTATATAAGCTGCTTTATACTTACATCAATGAGGTTAGCTTTGGTCAAAAACCTGCCAACATTCACTTCTCGGCAGTGTTAGGAGAATTGAACGATTACTCAAACGTTAGTTTATTTCATCAGCACTTATGCGGATAGTTAGCGGAACACACAAAGGGCGAAGATTTTCTCCGCCAAAGGGCTTACCCGTTCGCCCTACAACTGATTTTGCAAAGGAAGGCCTATTCAATATGTTGCGGAACAGAACAGATATTGAAGATGCCAAAGTATTGGATTTATGCGCAGGAACGGGCAACATGACGTTCGAGTTCGCTTCAAGAGGGGCAGGTTCTGTGTTAGCAGTTGATCAACATGTAGGATGTATTAAATTCATTAAGAAAGCAGCCTTAGAGTTACAGTTAAACAGCATCACAGCACTTAAGGCAGATGTATTTAAGTTTGTGAACAAACTAAGTCAGCAATATGATATCATATTCGCAGACCCTCCATATGCTCTTGAAGAGACAATTCATTTACCAAGTACCATTTTCAAAAAAGGTCTGCTAGCAGAAGGTGGATTGCTTGTTGTAGAACATGGAAGGGAAACTTCATTTGAAGAACATCCCAACTTCATTTCCACTAGGAAATTCGGAAATGTTAACTTTACTTTCTTCGAAGAAAGCTAAACACATGAAAAAAATAGCCATTTTCCCAGGTTCCTTCGACCCAATTACCTTGGGCCACACCTCTATTATAAAAAGAGCACTTCCATTATTCGATAAAATTATCGTTGCCATAGGAACCAACTCATCTAAGCAATACATGTTTGACTTGCAGCAACGTAAAAAGTGGATTGAGCAATGCTTTGCCAACGAACCTAATGTTGAAGTAGACATTTACCAAGGTTTAACCGTTGATTACTGTGAAAAAGTACAAGCAAAATACATTTTAAGAGGCCTAAGAAATCAATTGGATTATGAATACGAGCACACCATTGCTCAAATGAACAGAAAGCTAAATGACGAAATTGAAACCGTTTTTCTATTTACCGAATTAGAGTATGCCACAATAAATTCAACTACTGTGCGTGATATCATTCGCCACGGTGGCGATGCAAACCAATTTTTACCCAAAGAAATAACCATTTAATCGAATGATTCGGAACACCTTCGCTTTATTGTTTACACTATTAATCAGTCTGCAACTGATAGCTGATGAAACTGTTATTCAAGGAAGCATTAAAGGTTTCGACTCTAAAACGATAAAAGTTGGCGTTTACAGCGACTACATCACCAATGAAAAGGAATGGTTAAATGAGCAAGTAATAATAAATGGAAATTTTAAACTGAGCATCAACTTAGACGAAATAAAACAAGTTATCCTTAGAATTGAAGATAAAGAAACGAGCTTATTTGCCGAAGTTGGGCAAGTTTATAATGTTTCCCTAACATTTGACGAAGAGGCCAATCGTGGCCAATCTTTTAATAAGTTTTTGAACCTTAGCTTCCCTTTTCCTAAAGCAACCGAGCTCAACCAGCAAATCAAAAGTTTCAATAAAGCATACCAAGATTTTTTCGAGCAGAATTATGCAAAAATGATGTACAAAGGAGCCAATAAAGAAACGGAAGCCTTTCTAACTTCATGGAGAAAAAAAGCAGAAAGTAAAGAGCTTGCCTTTCTTAAAAATTACATTATTTACGCCTTGGCAAATCTGGAAGACATTCGAGGAGGAAGTAATGTTACCTTGGAAAATACCTTTGTAAAAGGTCAACCGATTCTCTATCACCACAAAGAATACATGAATTTCTTCGCGCAGTTTTACCAAGAAGATTTTGACCAACTGACCATAAAAAGCGGTAGTCAGAAGATGATGAAAGCGTTAATGTTTGAAGAGTCGCTAGACCGGACCTTGGAGGAGTTGAACATATTGAAAAACTTCGAAAGTGTTGAACTAACTGAGCTTTACCTGCTCTATGGACTTTTTGAGGTCAACCATAAAAAGGTAATTAATCAAGAAAGTAGCCAAAAGATACTTCAAGAAATTACAAAAAAAGGTCAAAATCAGGAAAACAAAGAAATAGCCGGCAACATTCTAAAAGCCCTAGAACGTTATGGAAAGTCTATGGAGGCGTTCAACTTCACGTTATTAGACGCAAATGGTAAAGAGCATTCTTTAACAGATTACAAAGGAAAGCAGGTTTACCTCAGCTTTTGGTCCAATACTTCCATTCCAAGTTTACGGGAGTTAAAAGTGATGCAAAAACTACATTCAGAATATGGTGACAAAGTACACTTTGTGAGCATTAACCTGGATGACGACCCTAGCATCAACAAGTCTGTAGCCCAAGCAAATAAATACACGTGGGACTTTTTGCATTTTGGCGGCGATTATGAATTAAGAGAAGCTTATCAAATAACAACGGTTCCAACTTACTTTTTAATTAACGAGCAAGGCGGCATTAGCAAAGCGTTTGCAGAAGGACCAATTGAAATGGAACGTACTTTTTTTAATACGTTGAAGTAGCGTTTCAATAAACGTACTTCTCAAAATATAGCTTCACAGAATCATCCTGCAACACCAACTTTCGAGCATTCACATGCAAAATTTGTAAAGAAGTTGTGTCTGATGTAGAAAGTACCAAGTCGCCCTCTTCTACCCAATAGGATCCAATTTCTTCGCCTTCAAAAGTCTTTTGAAAATTCCCTTTTGAACTAAAAACAATTCCCAATCGCCTACCTTCGGTATGGAAAAGAGCCGAATCTACCTCATAGTGAAAACTTTCGTATTCCATTACCTTCATGGTAGCCCCCCAATTGCCGTGCAAGCGATCAAAGAGTTCTTCATCTGACAATTGCTTTCTGCATGAAACAAACGCAAGAGCAACCACCAAAAAAGTTAAACCAAGATATGTGAAACGCTTAAACAACTGTAATCAGGTAATAATTTTTCTTCCCTTTTTGCAGCAAAACATACTTATCCAATATAAGGTCTGCTAATGAAACCATCTTATCAAGGTTCACTTTTTCTTTATTCACACTCACTCCATTGTTTTGAATCATTCTACGAGCTTCACCATTCGAGCCAAAAGCTTTTGCTGAAGTAACTGTGAAGTCTATAATCCCCTGTCCTTCTTCCAAAATGGCTATTGAAATTTCTGCTTGAGGAACTCCTTCAAATACACTCAATAAATCTCTTTCTGAAAGGCCTTTTAAACTTTCCGCAGTAGAATTTCCAAATAGAATATTTGATGCTGCAATGGCGTTGTCCAATTCCTCTTGAGAGTGCACTCGGATGGTAATGTCTTCTGCCAATGCTTTTTGAAGTACTCGTAAATGAGGCGCTTCCGCATGTTGCTTTTCTAATTCTAAAATTTCTTCTTGAGGCTTCAAGGTAAATATTCGAATATACTTCCCTGCATCTTCATCGGAAGTGTTCAACCAAAATTGGTAAAATTTGTACGGTGAAGTTTTCTCAGCATCTAGCCAAACATTCCCTCCTTCAGATTTTCCAAACTTGCTACCGTCAGCTTTTGTAATTAACGGACAAGTTAACGCAAAGGCTTCGCTATCTGACTTTCTTCGAATAAATTCTGTTCCTGTGACAATGTTTCCCCACTGATCTGAACCACCCATTTGAAGCTTGCAATTTTTATGTTGGTTCAACCAAAAGAAGTCATAACCTTGAATAAGTTGGTAAGAAAACTCAGTAAAGGAAATCCCGGTTTCTAAACGCTTTTTAACTGAGTCTTTTGCCATCATGTAATTCACGGTAATGTGCTTGCCGGCATCCCGTAAAAAGTCCAAAAAAGAAAATTCCTTAAACCAATCGTAGTTGTTTACCAACTCTGCAGCGTTCTTAGCATCTGAATCAAAATCAAGAAATTTTGCTAACTGCTTTTTCTGGCACTCTAAGTTGTGGTTCAGTAATTCCTCCGATAAAAATTTTCGCTCTTCAGATTTGCCTGAAGGATCACCTACCATTCCTGTAGCTCCGCCAACTAAAGCGATGGGTTTATGACCTGCATTTTGAAAATGAGTTAACAACATAATAGGCGCCAAGTTTCCAATGTGCAAAGAATCGGCAGTAGGATCGAAACCAACATAACCCGTTGTCATTTCCTTGTTCAGTTGTTCTTGTGTGTTCGGAGTGATGTTGTGAATCATCCCTCTCCATTCTAACTCTGCTACAAAATCCATTTTCAAAAAATTTTGGCAAAGGTAAGTATTCAATAGTGGAATGTGGAGTGTAGAATGTGAAATGAAGAATGATAAAAAAGTCTTGATTTTTGTCTTTGCGAAGGAGGAACGACTGTGGTAATCTCAAAAATCATTACCTCAAACTTAAATAGACAGGAGTTAAACCGAACCTTGCCCTTTATACGGTATTTTTGCAACATGATTTTAGTAACCGGCGGAACGGGATTAGTAGGGAGTCATTTACTGCATTTGTTGTTGAAAAATGGCGAAAAAGTAAAAGCCACTTACCGTTCAACTACGAGTCTTGAGAAAACCAAAAACGTGTTTGCCAGTTACAGTGCCATCGAACTTTTTGACCAAATTAACTGGGTACAAGCTGATGTTGCTGATTACTTTAGTTTAAAAGATATTTTTGATGACATAAGCCACGTGTATCATTGTGCAGCAGTTGTTTCTTTCGATAGAAGGAAAAGCGACCAGATGTATGAAATTAATGTGGAGGGAACTAAAAACATGGTCAACTTGAGTTTGGAGTTTAGCATTGACAAGTTTTGTTTCGTGAGCTCTGTAGCAAGTTTAGGAAGCTATGCCGATGGCCGCTGCACCGATGAGGAAGCCATTTGGACGCACAGTGACGAAACCTCTTATTACTCCATTACCAAATATTACGCGGAGAACGAAGTTTGGAGAGCAGCAGAAGAAGGGCTCAATACAGTTATCGTGAACCCTGCCACCATTATCGGCTTTGGCAATTGGGAAGAAACAAGCACTGCAATAATCAAAAGAGTCTCTGACGGTTTAAATTATTACACACCTGGCAGTAATGCCTTTATTGGCGTTAACGATGTGGCTAAGGCCATGCACCAACTCATGAATTCTTCCATTTCTGATCAACGCTTCATTTTGGCAGCAAACAACTGGAGCTTTCAAAAGCTATTTACCCACATTGCAAAAGGCTTAGGTAAAAAGACGCCGCAAAAAGCCGCGCCGCGATGGTTAGCCAACTTGTTAAGAAGGTTAGATGAAGTAAGGTATTTCATTTTCGGCAGCAAAACTGTTTTGACCAAACAGAGCGTAAACACTGCCTACAAAAAGAAATGTTTCTCCGCTGAAAAAATTATAAAAGAACTACAGTTTGAATTCGAATCGATGGATTTGGTGATTGAGAAAGTAACTGGGCAGTTTAAGAGTGCATAGGTTACTGTGTTTCCCTCACTAAGCAGGACCTTTAAGCTCGTCTTTAAAAGAAAATGAGATGACCTTTTTAATTGCTCAATGTGTTAACTACTTCAACTCCTCTATAATCTTCCGGTCATTTGCCAAGCGCGGCAATTTGTTCTGCCCACCCAATTTCCCTTTGGACTTCATGTAGTTTTGGAAACCGTCTTTTTGAATAGGCTTGATTTTTAAGGCTTGTAGCATTTTACCTTCCAACAAATCTTTGTAGTACGAATTGAGTTCAGTCATTTTACTATTCAGCACTGTGGCAAACTCAACAGAGTCAATTCCTTGCGCCTTAAATTCTATGGCCCATTCGTGAAAAGGCAACTCACCATTAATAGATTCTGTTTGCGGTGCCAAGTGAAATTCTACAACCTCAATTCCTGTTTTCTCTGAAGCAAAAGCAATTGCTTTTTCTACTTCTTCGGCAATAACATGCTCCCCAAAGGCAGAAGTAAAGTGTTTGATTCTCCCGGTTACAACAATTCGATAGGGCGATGATGAAACAAAGCGAACGGTGTCACCAATGTTATAGCCCCACAACCCTGCATTGGTATTTAAAACGAGTACGTAATTTTTATTTAACTCTACCCCACTCAAGCTAACTCGCGTTGGGTTTGCGGTTCCAAATTCTTCAGCAGGAATAAATTCATAAAAAATTCCCGAATTCAGCAGCAACAACATACCTTCTTCCTTTTGTGAATCTTGGTAGGCGATAAAACCTTCTGAAGCAGGATACAACTCAATTGAATCAATTCGTTTGCCAATCAAACTTTCCATGGTATGGCGATATGGCTCGTAATTCACTCCACCATAAATAAATAGGGAAAAGTCTGGAAATATTTCTTTAATGCTTTTTTTACCTGATTTCTCAATCAGTTTTTCAAAATACATTTGAACCCAGGGCGGAATTCCACTAATCAAACTCATGCGCTGTTTCAGCGTTTCATCACAAACAGCATCTACCTTGGTTTCCCAATCATCAATAGTGTTGGTTGCCAAAGATGGCAAACGATTGCGTTGTAAATAACCTGGCACATGGTGCGCCACAATTCCCGACAGTCGGCCAACGGGAATGGGTCCACTTGTATCTAATTCAGGACTTCCTTGTAAAAAAATCATTTTGTGGTTCACAAAGTCCGCTTTGCCAGTTTCGGCAATGTAATGCAGAATGGCATCTCTCGCCGCTTGAATGTGGTAAGGGATAGATTCTTTCGTTATGGGAATGTACTTTGCTCCTGAAGTAGTACCTGAAGTCTTGCTTAAATAAATAGGCTTTCCGGGCCACAAAACATCTTCCTCGCCTTTTTTTACCCGATCGGCATATTCGCGTAAGCCTTCGTAATCGTGTACAGGAACAGCTTTTTTAAAATCTTCGTAATTGTGAATATTTTCGAAATCGTGGTCTTTTCCAAATGCAGTTTTTCTTGCTGCTGCAATGAGCGAAAGAAAAACGGCTTCTTGAGTTTCTAGTGGTTTTTCAGACCATTTTCTGACATTCTTCACCGCCAATTTTGCAAACGGTTTACTCAAACTAGCTTTTAAGCCCATATTAGAAATTTACGAAGTCTTTTGGGTTTAATGGTTTCCCTTCTTTCCAAAGTTCAAAGTGCAGGTGCGGTCCTGTTGTCAACTCTCCTGAATTACCCACAATTGCAATTGCATCACCTGCCTTTACTTGATCTCCAACCTTTTTCAATAAAACAGAATTGTGTTTATAGTTGGAAATAATATTGTTGGAATGCTGCAGCTGAATTACATATCCTGTTTCTACTGTCCACTCCGCAAAAACAACGGTTCCTTCCAAGGTAGCTTTAATTGCTTCATTTTTAGGCGCTACTATGTCTATTCCAAAGTGTTCCTTGGCAGGATCAAACTCGCTGGTTATGGTCCCTTGTAGGGGTGTAAAAAAATAAAACTGCTTGGCTATATTTTCTTTTTCATCCGTTAACGAGTATGAGTCTTCTCGTTCCACATATTCTCTCAGCATTGAATCTTCTTTCGACTTAACTAAAGGATTTTCTGGTAAAACAACATCTTGATTTGCTTTGTATATAGAATCTTTTGAAAGCGGTAAATCCCCTTTTAAAGCACCTTGAATATTTCTTAAGTATGCAGAGTTTCTCAGTAATTCACTTTCTAATGAATCCGTTCGGAAGACCATTGTTGTTAAATCTTCTCTCAAACTAACGTCTGTATAGCCGGGAATTGATTCTCTTAACGGAGTGTAAATAATCACCACTGAAACCAAAACAATCAGAACCACTACGAACGTCAATATCAGCGTTAGTAAATTTAGTGGCGAAAGTCGGTAAGAAAACCGCTCTTCAAAACTGGCATCATTTAGAATAACAAGGCGATACTTGTTCTTCAGTTTCTTTATTATTCGCTTTTTTGTAGTTTCTTTTTCCATGGTTTGGCAAAGTCTTTTCAAATATCCGAATATTTATACCACACGAATCATCTGCAAGGCACTTTTCGTGATACTTTAACTAATTTTGTAAATTCAAATTTTCACATACTAATCTGTGACTTTCACAGTTAACTGAAAAAGAATTTATTTGTTGGTAAAGAACATCTTCCGCCTTTTTTTAGTGCTTGCCGTTTTGCTAAGTTCTTGCTCTACTGATAAGAACAAAGCACTTAACCGTGGTTTTCACAACATGACATCTCGCTTTAACGGATATTTCAATGCCAGAGAAATCATGCAGTTGGAAGAAACGAACCTTAAAGACGGCTTTAAGGATGACTATTCTCAACTGTTGCCCATTTTTACTTACCCAGATGAGCAAAAGTCTCAGGGAATGTATGCCCAAATGGACAAAGTGATTGAAAAATGCTCAGAAGTAATTGAGCGTCACTCTATTGATCAAAGAAAAATAGAATATGTAAAATGGATTGATGACAGCTATTTTTTAATTGGCCAAGCTCGCCTCTATAAGCAGGAGTATGGCTTAGCTGAACAAACATTTCTATACGTATATCAGCATTACAAAAAGGATCCTGCTAGGTATCGGGGACTAACGTGGCTTATTAAAACCTTAATTGAAACAAACCAATGGGACCGAGCCGAAGAGTTTTTAGATTTAGCGGAAAACAACATTCGAAAATATCCTGAGGAGTTCTTGGGCGAATTTTATGCAACTGCTGCAGACTACCACATTAAGCGAGATCAGGATTATGAAAAAGCGATAGAGAATTTAGAAAAAGCAGTTGAGTTAACTAAGAAAAGAGATGGTAAAGTAAGGTATGCCTATATTTTAGCACAATTGTATCAGGAAAAAAAGAACTTTTTACTAGCAACTGAAGCGTATGGTGAAGTGTTAAAGTTAAACCCTGACTACAAAATGCGGTTTAATGCCAGAATAAGCAGAGCAATTGCTTTTGATATAAGAGGCAGTGATAGTGAGGCCGTTAAGAAAGAGCTCAAAAAAATGCTCAAAGACACTAAAAATGAAGAATTTAAAGATCAAATTTACTTTGCACTTGCAGAGTTGGCATTGAAAGAAGACGATGAACCATTGGCAGTTGAGTTACTCCAGAAATCAATTAATACCAGTGTATCAAACAATAAGCAAAAGTCCCTCTCCTATTTAAGGTTGGCAGATTTATATTTTGAAAGACCTAATTACATAGCTGCCCAAGAGCGCTACGACAGTACACTTCAATACTTACCTGAAGAGCACCCTGAATACTTTCCTACAGAGGACAAAAACAATAATCTACAAGACTTAGTTCGAAATCTTAAGGTAATTAAACTGCAAGACAGCCTTTTGGCACTATCTAACTTAAGTACAGGAGATCGCGAAAAAAAGGTCAAAGAAATTATAAAAGCTTTACAGGAGGAGGACGAAAGAAAAAAGCAAGCAGAACTTAACAAGTTAGCTTCAGCACAGGACCAAACGAATCCAGGTCTAATTAACGTTGCAGGTGGCGGTCGAAAAGGAAAGTGGTATTTCTACAACCCTACCACAACTGCCCTTGGAATTAATGACTTTAAAGCTATTTGGGGCGACATTCAATTAAGCGATAATTGGAGAAGAAAGAATAAAGTTTCTGCTCAAGTGGTTGAAAAGCTAGACCCCAAAGAAAAAGAGGCAGCAATAGAAGACTCTGTGGAACAAGCACAACGCTACAATGCTAATTTCTACTTAGAAGCTATTCCAAAAGACTATAAAGAGCAATTGGTAGCTCACGGGAAAATTGCAGAAGCCTTGTTTAATGTTGGCACAATTTTTAAAGAGAGTTTTAAGGACTACATTAATGCTATTAATTCATTCGAAAGAGTAGTTACAGAGTACGATACTTCTCAATATAATTTACCCGCACATTACCAATTGTATAGAATTTATACCATAAATGAGTATCAAGAAAAAGCGGATATAGAGAAAAAGTGGGTGCTGGATAACCATCCATTTAGCGAGTATGCTTACCTCATTAAAAACCCAAATTATAGCAAGGAGACTAAAGAAACCAAAGAAAAAGTCGAGGAGTTTTATGTTTCTACCTACAAACTTTATAAGTACGGACTTTACAACGATGTTATTAGCAGTTGTGAAAAGGCAGATCAAACTTTCGGCAAAAATCACTTAAAGGCAAAGTTCGACCTACTTAAGGCGCAAGCAATTGGTCAGTCTAAACCCAAGTCTGAATTTAAAAGTGCACTTGAAAAACTTATAGCGGACCACCCTAAAACACCTGAACAAGCTAGAGCTCAAGAAATGCTCAGTTTTTTAAATCAGCAAATAGCAAGTGGAGGGGTGAATCAAAACAACGCACCAAAAGTGAGTTATGCTAGAAATACAAAGGACCAACACATGGTTATCATTTCTGCTAAGCAGACAAAAAATGCCGGCTTTAGTACGTTGAAAAACAAACTAGCAGATTTTAATAAAAATTCATTTAGAGAAATTCGATTGTCAATAACTGAATCGGCTTTAGAAGATAAAACAATGTTTTTGGTGAGGGGGTTTAGCAATGAGGCGGATGCAATTAAGTACTTAAAAGCATTAAAAAACAACTCCTCAGTGAGTACCATTGTAAATCAGTTTAACGGAAATCAATATTTAATTTCAAACACGAATTTTAGAACGCTTTTTAAAACTAAAAATGAAGAAGAGTATATTAAATTTTTCGATGAAGATTATATACTTTAAAACAAATACAGTAGTGATTTTTAATTAAATGTTACTTTTGTACGCAATATGTTAAGCTTAACTCAAATACCATGGCAAGAAATAACGAAATAGATTCTTCAGCAATCAACATTATTAGAGCAGGAACTGAAATTAGTGGTGACATTAATTGCAAGGAAGACATAAGAATTGATGGGAAACTTTTCGGTAATCTTAAATCTGCAGGAAAAGTGGTAGTTGGTGAAAGTGGATTAATTGACGGAACTGTTGAATGTGCTCATGCAACAATTTTTGGAGACATCAAAGGCACCATCACTGTCAATGAACTATTGGGCTTAAAGTCGACCGCTAACTTGGTAGGAGACATTACTACCAATAAATTGCAAATTGAACCAGGCGCAAATTTCTCTGGAAGCTGCAAAATGGGTGCTGTAATTAAGGGCATAAACGATGGCAGTAAAGATGGCTCCAAAGAAAAGACAGCCTAAATTTATTACACTTACGGGAATTGCCATACAAATGGGGGTAACCATTTATGGCTTCTCATACCTTGGCAAACATCTCGATGAAAACTACAATCCTAATGGGAGAGCTTGGACGATCACATTAGTTTTACTTGGAGTCGCTCTTTCTTTATACAACCTACTGCGCCAAGTCAATAGAATCAACGATGCTGAAGACCGCGATAAGTAATACTCTTTCTTTCACGTGGAAGCTATTGTTAGTTTTATTAGCTATCGCTATTGTGCATGCCTCGGTAAACGCCTATTTAGAAATTGATTCATTCGCTCATTTACTTCCATTAGCATACATCTTAAACTTTATTTTGGTGCTTCTCAGCTATTTCATCATCATGCTAGCTAAGGCAAAAGGGAGCCACAGTCTGGGTTACCTATTTTTAGCAGGATTTTTCCTAAAAATTGCTGTGTTCATGATTTTTTTTAACCCACACTACAAGGCAGATGGTGAAATTATTCCTCAAGAATTTTTTGCATTTTTTGTTTCATATGCTTTTTGCCTTGCCTATGAAACCAAAACAATCGTTAAAATACTGAATAAAGACGATTTAAATTAGATGAACTTTTTATGAATTTTATTCCCAAAATGCTTTCTGCAGGTTAATAAATTTCAGTACATTTGCGGCAAATTTCACAAGCCTATTTGAATCACGGATATGATGGGAAAAAAATTACTTATTCTTCTTTTAATGACAGTGCTTTCGAGCCCTTTCATTTCTAATGCAAGCGAAGCAGATACAACCCAAACAACTACCAATAATAGCGAGGTTGCTGTTAAGGAAGGCATCAAAAAATACATCGATCATCACCTAGAAGATTCTTATGATTTTTCTATCTGGCATGCAATGGGATTTGAATTTCCACTTCCAATTATTTTGATTGATGAAGGTTTGCATGTATTTTCTTCTTCAAAATTTCACCACGGAGAATCTGTAGCAGAATCTAATGGTAAATACTATACTATTTATCACAGTAAGATTTATAGAACAGATGCAGAGGGGACAATTACTATTGATGAGACAACTCACCATCCAACACAAGTAAAACCTCTTAACTTTTCAATAACTAAAAATGTAACTTCTATTTTCATCTTTAGTTTGATCATTTTTCTATTGTTTAGAAGTTTTGCGAAGTCTTATGAAAAAGGTCCTATTCCAAATAAGATTGGAAGATTTTTAGAGCCTTTAGTAATCTTTGTAAGAGATGAAATTGCTCGTCCTAACATTGGAGAGAAACACTATAGAAGATATATGGGTTATTTATTAACCGTATTCTTTTTTATATGGTTTTTAAACTTGGCAGGAATGACACCGCTTGGAATTGGTGTAACCAATAACATAGCAGTTACTTTTTGCTTAGCTATCATTACCTTTTTAATCACTCAGTTTACTTCAAATAAAAGCTATTGGGGACACATTTTCTGGATGCCAGGTGTACCTGTACCCATGAAGATTATTTTAGCTCCAATTGAATTACTAGGTGTTTTTATTAAGCCTTTTGCATTAATGATTCGTTTGTTTGCGAACATGACTGCAGGTCACGTAGTAATGATGAGCTTAATTGGATTACTTTACGTGTTTACCAATTGGTTCGCAAGAGGTGCATTTTTAGGCTTAACATTATTTTTATCAATTTTAGAACTTTTGGTCGCTTTTCTACAAGCGTATATATTTACGATGCTTACCGCCCTTTATTTTGGCGGTGCAGTAGCAGAACATGACGACCATTAATTAATTTGTATTTTTTAATTTAAACTATATATTATGGAAATTCCAGCAATCGTAGGAGCAGGATTAGTAGTTATCGGAGCCGGTATCGGTATCGGTAGAATTGGAGGTTCAGCAATGGAAGCTATTGCAAGACAGCCAGAGGCTACTAACAAGATTCAGACTGCAATGTTAATTGCAGCTGCATTAATTGAAGGTATTGGTTTCGCGGCATTATTTGCTGTAGGTTAATCAAACAAAAAAGAACAGTAATAGTAACGGTTGGTTGCTATTACTGTTTAATTAGAATTTTCAAAAAAGTAGAACATGGAAAAGTTATTAGAGAAATTTGAAGTAGGGTTATTCTTCTGGCAATTAATATTGTTTCTAGCCTTATTGTTTTTATTAAGAAAGTATGCTTGGAAGCCTATTTTAACCTCAGTAATCAATAGAGAAGAATCTATTAAAGAAGGCTTAGAAGCCGCTGAAGAAGCTAAAGAGCAAATGCGTCAATTAAAAGAGGATAACAAAGCACTGTTAGCTGAAGCAAGAATGGAAAGAGATCAAATTGTTAAAGAAGCTAGAGAAGCAAAAGACAAAATGATTTCAGACGCAAAGGAAACGGCAAAAGCTGAAGGAGCAAAAATGATTGAAGCTGCTAAAACTGCGATCCAAGCAGAAAGAAATGCTGCAGTAAATGAGTTGAAGGGTCAAGTTGCTGAACTGTCTGTTGAAATTGCAGAAAAAATTCTTAAAAGCGAGATCTCTTCAGATACTAAGCAGCAAGAAATTATTTCTGCAGCGATGCAAAATGCAAAATTGAATTAATAACGACATGAAAGGAGTTAGAGCAGCAATAAGATATGCGAAAGCATTACAGCAATTAGCCCAAGAGCAAAATCTTTTGGACACGGTTATTGTTGACATAAAGTTGATTCAAAACACCATAGCTGAAAACAAAGAATTAGCATTAATGCTTCAAAGTCCGCTTATCAAAGCAGATAAGAAGAGCTCTATATTAACTGCAATTTTCAACAATAAAATAACTGAACAATCTTTACAATTCATTCAGCTGGTAGTAGCTCATAAAAGAGAATCTATGTTAAGCGTTATTTGTGAAGAGTTCATCAAAATCTACAATACAATAAATAATATTGCTAGAGTAACTGTTACAACTCCAACTGCATTAACTGATGCGGCAAGAGCTGAACTGGTAAATAAAATCAAAGCCGATTATTCACTCTCTGCTTTGGAATTAGTAGAAACAATAGATGCATCATTAATCGGTGGAATCGTCTTACGAATGGGAGACAACCAATTGGATGCTAGTATTCGTAGACAATTAAATGACATTAAACAAGAATTAGTACAAGCATAAAAATCAGATAAAAATGGCTGAAGTAAATCCGGCAGAAGTTTCTGCAATTCTTAGAGATCAATTAGCAGGTGTAAAAACCGCAGCAGACTTAGAAGAAGTAGGTACCGTCCTTTACGTAGGAGATGGTATTGCAAGAATCTATGGAATGTCGCAAGTTCAATCAGGAGAGCTGATTGAATTTGACAATGGACTTATGGGTATCGTTCTTAACTTAGAGGAAGATAACGTAGGTGCTGTATTATTAGGTTCTTCCAACAAGGTTAGAGAAGGTGATACGGTAAAAAGAACAGGTAGAATTGCATCTGTGAATGTTGGAGAAGGGATGTTGGGCAGAGTAGTTGATACTTTGGGTACTCCTATCGATGGTAAAGGACCAATTCAAGGCGAAACATTTGAAATGCCTATTGAAAGAAAGGCGCCAGGTGTTATCTATCGTCAGCCAGTAAACGAACCACTTCAAACGGGTATTAAGTCAATTGACTCAATGATTCCTGTAGGAAGAGGACAAAGAGAGTTAATTATTGGTGATAGACAAACAGGAAAAACAACTGTTGCTATTGATACAATTATTAACCAAAAAGAATTTTACGATAGAGGCGAGCCTGTTTACTGTGTATACGTTGCAATTGGTCAAAAAGGATCAACTGTAGCAGGTATTGTTAAAACACTTGAAGATGCAGGCGCTATGGCCTACACTACCATTGTTGCAGCAAACGCTTCTGACCCTGCTCCAATGCAATTTTACGCTCCATTTACCGGTGCTGCTATTGCTGAGTATTTTAGAGATACAGGAAGGCCTGCATTAATTGTATTTGATGATTTATCGAAACAAGCAGTTGCTTACCGTGAGGTTTCTTTGCTATTAAGAAGACCTCCAGGTCGTGAGGCATATCCAGGTGATGTATTTTACCTTCACTCAAGATTGTTAGAGAGAGCTGCAAAGGTTATTAATGATGACACGATTGCTTCGCAAATGAATGATTTACCTCCTTCATTAGTTGGCAAAGTTAAAGGTGGTGGTTCTATTACAGCATTGCCTATTATTGAAACACAAGCAGGTGACGTTTCTGCTTACATTCCAACAAACGTAATTTCGATTACCGATGGTCAAATCTTCTTAGAGTCTAACTTATTCCTTTCTGGTGTGAGACCTGCAATTAACGTGGGTATCTCGGTATCAAGAGTTGGAGGTTCTGCTCAAATTAAGTCCATGAAAAAGGTGGCCGGTACGTTGAAGTTAGATCAAGCGCAGTATCGTGAATTAGAGGCCTTCTCTAAATTTGGTTCTGACTTAGATGCAGCAACTAAATCTGTACTTGACAAAGGATCTAGAAACGTGGAAATTTTGAAACAAGCTCAGAACTCTCCGATGTCTGTTGAAGATCAAGTTGCTATTATTCACTTAGGAGTAAAAGGATTGTTGAGAAGTATTCCTGTAAATCAAGTAAGACAATTTGAGATAGAATATTTAGACTATTTGAATGCCAAGCATAGAGATACGTTAGATGCTCTTAAAGCAGGAAAGTATACGGATGCAGAAACTTCAATTTTAGAAAAAGTAGCAAGTGACTTAAGTGCAAATTATACTGCATAGTCAAAGCTAAACACTAGCTTACAAAATGGCAAATTTAAAAGAAATACGAAATAGGATTACTTCGGTATCATCAACAAGGCAGATTACTTCCGCCATGAAGATGGTGTCTGCTGCCAAATTGAGAAGAGCTCAAGACGCAATTACGCAAATGAGACCTTACGCCAATAAACTGAAAGAGTTGTTGGGTAATTTGAACGACAATGCAGACAGTGACGAAGGAAGTATCTACGCTGAGCAAAGAGATGTAAGAAGAGTCTTAATGGTTCCTATTACCTCTAACAGAGGTTTGGCCGGTGCTTTTAATGCTAACATAATAAAAGAGACGACGAAAGTTATCAATGAAAGCTATGCCGACAACGATGTTACAGTATTAGCAATTGGTAAAAAAGCAGATGATTTCTTTAAGAAAACGGATTATAACATTAAGGGAACTACCTTACCTAGTAAGTTAGATACTATTTACGATGATCTTACTTTTAACAATGTAGCAAAGATTGCTTCAAAAATCATGAGAGCTTTTGAGTACAAACAATTTGACAAAGTAGTAATTGTTTACAATGAGTTTGTAAATGCTGCTGTTCAAAATGTTAATGTAGAGCAAATGATGCCTATTGTTGCCAACGAAGTTGAAGGAGAAGAGTCAACGACAGTTTCGGATTACATTTATGAGCCTTCGAAAGAATTTATTGTTGAAGAACTCATTCCAAAGTCGATTAAATTGCAGTTATTCAAAGCGTTATTAGACTCACATGCTTCTGAGCATGGAGCTAGAATGACAGCCATGCACAAGGCTACCGATAATGCTTCTGACCTTATTAATGACTTGAAACTAGTCTATAACAAAGCAAGACAAGCATCTATTACCAATGAAATATTAGAGATTGTTGGTGGTGCTGAAGCATTGAACGACTAAAAAACATTAACCATTACATACAAAAGCCTTACTTCGATGAAGTAAGGCTTTTTTGTTTTACAAATCTTACTGATATAGCTATTTGGAAATTTTGATTTTTGTCGGATAGATAAGGTATGATTCTATTAGAAGGAAAATCCAATATGAAAATAAGGCTGGGCATCTTCTAACGAAGATTAGCAATCCTACTTCAGTTCATAACTGACTGCTGCCATTTCATAGTCTTCTGCATAAATGTAGAGCTGATAAACTCCTGGCAACACATCATAATCATCATTAGGCTTTTCCCAATCCAAGCAAAGCTCTTGCTCTGTTTGATTATAGTCCACTTCTGTCTTACCTGCATAATAGCCTTTTCCTCCACTAAATTCAAATCGACTGTCGTCAGCATTCTCTGCAGTTAATATTGTCCCATCTGGAGCAATTATTCTTAAATACAAGGGCTTCTTACCGGCCTTAGCTACTTTGTTTTCATTCAATTCAAAACATGCTCTAATCTTATCCGATCTACGAGCTCGGTCAGTCTCTTTTCCCGTCATGTCCCTTTTAACATTAACCCCAAAAACACGAATCTCTGAAACATCAAGGCGGCTAGCTAAGGCTACCTTACTCGATAAATTATCATTTTTCTGCTGGAGTTCCTTCGCTTTACTGCGTTCTTCCTTTAGTGTACTTCGCACTTCGGCATTCTCATTTCTCAAGCCTACATTCAAGGTATTGATTGAGTCTATTACAACAACATACCCTCGCATAATCGTTCGCAATGTTTTTGTCTCTTTCTTCAGCTTATAAATAGCAAAATCCTTGTCTTTCACTTTCGCTAGTAAACCTTCAATCTCATTTTTACGATTAGAAAGCTCCACTTTCATAGAGTCATTGCTAGTTTCCATGGTATCCAACTCATTTAGCATTTGCTCTAGCTCATTTTGAAGCTCTCCCCTTTCGTCTGCCATTATCTCAATTTCAGAGCCTTTCTGAGCCGCTGTTTTTCGCAATTCAAAAAATTGCCAAAGTGTAAAACCTAAGGCTAAAGACAATAGAATAACAAGAGCCACTAAAACTTTATTGACTTTGTTCGATGAATCGGTCTGCTGATTTGGCATTTTTTCTGTCATATCATGCAAATATAATGGTAAATTTAATGGATGCTCAAGGCTATCTTTAATCTTATTTATCCCAAAATTTGTTATGCTTGTGGAGAAGCAATTAGCGGAAAAATTAATAACGTTTGCGTTTCTTGCAGAGCTAACCTAGCCTTTTTAGATGTCAAGGACTTCACGAACAATCCAATTCAACAGTTATTTTGGGGAAGGGTTACTTTTGAAAAAGCGACCGCCTTCGTAAAATTTGAAAAGAATGGAACATTGCAAAAACTATTACATTCATTAAAGTATAGAGGAGTAAAAGACGTTGGAGTTACCTTAGGTGAATTAGCGGCTTTAGAAATTGAAGGTTCCGGGTTCTTTAATGGTATTGATGTTCTTATTCCAGTTCCTATTCATGCTAAAAAACAAAAGAAAAGAGGATACAACAAGAGTCATTATATTGCTGAAGGCGTTGGGAATATAACCACCCTACCCATTAACCTAACATCAATTAAAAAAGAATTGAATACTGCCAGTCAGACAAGGAAAAAAAGATTTGAACGATTTGAAAACGTGTCGAATACTTTTACCTTATTAAATACTGGGGATCTTACAGGAAAACATATTTTACTCATCGACGATGTAGTAACAACAGGTTCAACCCTGGAAGCATGTGCGAATATTCTGAAAGAAATTGAAGGAGTGAAATTAAGTTTACTCACTATTTCGGCTACTTATTAGGTACTTTTGCAAACTATGGCAGAATCCATTCTTATTTATCAAAATGCTACAAAAGAGGCAAAATACAAACAAATTTTGCCACAAATAAACGCATTAATAGAACCTGAAACAGACCGAACAGCCAACTTAGCCAATATTGCAGCGGTGTTAAAAGAGGTTTTTAATCCGTTATGGGTTGGATTTTACGAATGGAAGACAGATGAATTGGTACTTGGTCCATTTCAAGGGCCAATTGCTTGCACCAGAATAAAGTCTGGGAAAGGAGTATGCGGCAAAAGTTTCGAAATTGCGAAAACCATTGTAGTTCCTGATGTCGATAAATTTCCAGGTCATATTTTTTGCAGTAACTCTTCAAAGTCTGAAATTGTAGTTCCCATTATCAGAAACGGAGAAGTTCTAGCTGTATTAGATGTAGATAGTTACAAGCTAAATCACTTTGATGATGTAGATCAAGAATACTTGGAACAACTCGCCAATCTAATATCCAATAAATGGTGAAGACGTTAAAATTTATTTATGTTCTCACGGCAATTGTGCTAGTTTCTGCCTGTGCCCAAGTTGTTGCTCCTACAGGTGGTGAAAGAGATACGACGCCACCAGAAGTACTGTCCTTAGTTCCTAAAAACCAATCGTTAAATTTTAGTTCTACTAGTTTTGCCCTCGAGTTTGACGAATATGTTGTATTGAGAAATCTAAAAGAGCAGTTGCTGGTTTCTCCCCCTTTAAAATACTCCTTAGAGAATAAGGTTAAAGGCAAAAGTTTGATCTTTACGATTAAGGACACCTTAAAAGAAAACACGACCTATGTATTCAATTTTGGAAACTCCATTGTCGATTTAAATGAAGGAAACCCATTAAGCAATTTTCAATATGTATTTTCAACGGGACCTGTAATTGATTCTCTATCCATTTCGGGAAAAGTTGTAGATGCCTTTGAACTTACGGCTGAAAAAGAAGCAGTACTTCTACTCTACCCTTCTAATTCAGAGGATTCCGCTGTAAGTAAAACATTGCCCTCGTATGTAAGTAGAGCGAATGAAGATGGCGATTTCAAGTTAACCAATCTAACCTGTAGCGAGTATAAGTTATTTGCCTTGGTGGATAAAAATGACAATTATTTATACGACAGAGCTGATGAGAAATTTGGTTTTCTTTCAACAACAATAACCCCTGAAGCTGATACGGGTGAAATCAAATTATTCACTTTTGCTTTACCGGATGAGAAGCAATTTATCGAAAAGCAAGAAGTTTTTCCAAACAGCTTGGAACTAACCTTCAAACTAGCTCCTCAAAAAATTGAATTCAACTTATTAGATACTGTCATCAATAACTTCGTGCAGCAGATAGAATATGAAGAAAACAAGGTTAAAATTTGGTATAAAAAAACTGCTGCTACAAAACTTAGTGCGAGTATTAACGGAGCCAACTTCTCGGATACTATTAAATTCACGACTGCAGTCTTAAATGACAGCGCAAAACTAGAGTTAAAGGAAGAGTTGAAGAGTGTACAGAACTATTTCGAGCCGATTTCACTGCTTTTCAATAGGCCGTTAAGCGAGATTAATAAAGGTTCTATCCGTCTGTTTGATTCAGATTCTAATAGTATGGTGTTTTCGATAGTTCTTGATCCTAGCAATGTAAAAAATGCGCTTTTAAAAGTAAATGATATTTCCGAGGGAGCAGTAACCCTGCGCATCTTACCAAATGCTTTTGAAGATATTTATGGCATGACAAACGATAGTGTAACTGCACTATTCTCCTTCAATACAGCAGAGGACTTTGGTAATTTATTTGTAAGGGTAAAAGAAATGGAATTACAAAATCTAATTATACAACTCACCGATGCAAAAGGCCTTGTACTAGAGGAGTACTTTAGCAAGGATACGCTGTACACATTTAAAAACCTGAATGCAGCAAATTACGGATTGAAGTTAATATCGGATGACAACAAAAACCAACAGTGGGATACCGGAGACTATTACAAAGGACAACAACCGGAAAGCGTAATCATTTACGATGAAGTGATTGATATTCGGCAAAATTGGGACAAAGAGATTATTTGGATAATAAAACCATAATAATTTCACAGTATTACCTCCGTGCAACAATAGACCAAAAAGTATTTTTACCTTTGCACTTCAATTTTTTGTCACCTTTTTATCCTCTACAACCAAATGAGCGATCAAATAAAACATGAATGTGGAATCGCATTAATTCGCTTAAAGAAACCCTTAGAATATTACATAGAAAAATACGGCACAGCGGCTTACGGACTCAACATGCTGTATTTATTAATGGAAAAGCAACACAATCGAGGTCAGGATGGAGCAGGTGTTGCCAACATTAAGTTAGGCATGGCACCGGGTGACCGGTACATTAGCAGAGTGAGGTCAAACAGTAACCAGCCGATCAAAGAAATCTTTGAAAAAATAAATGGCAGACTTCAAGAAGTTCAAGAGGAAAACCCTGAGTTGTTGAAGGATGTTGACTACTTAAAAAAGAACGTTGGCTTTACCGGAGAAGTTTTATTAGGTCACTTGCGCTACGGTACATTCGGAAGAAATAGCATAGAAAGTTGTCACCCCTTTTTACGCCAAAACAATTGGATGACGCGAAACTTGGTGGTTGCAGGAAATTTTAACCTCACCAACGTTGATGAGTTATTTGATTTATTAGTTGACTTAGGTCAGCATCCTAAAGAGCAGTCGGACACGGTTACGGTACTAGAAAAAATTGGTCACTTCCTGGATATGGAAAACCAAAAATTGTATAAAAAATACAAGCAACTAGGCTATGCGAAGAAAGAAATCTCAGGTCTTATCGGTAAAGAATTAAAAGTTCAGAAAATTTTACGCAATGCTTCAGCCGATTGGGATGGTGGTTACACCATGGCCGGCATGATTGGCCACGGAGATGCTTTTGTGCTTAGAGACCCTTCAGGAATTAGACCCGCCTTTTACCATGAAAATGATGAGATAGTGGTAGTAACTTCTGAACGACCAGCTATTCAAACTGCATTTAATGTTTCTGCTGAAGAGGTACACGAGTTAGATCCTGGCAAAGCAATAATCATAAAGAAAAATGGTGAAGTTAAGTTCAAGCAAATCAAAAAGCCTTTAGAAAAGAAAGCCTGTTCGTTTGAACGAATTTATTTCTCTAGAGGAAGTGATCAAGACATATATGAAGAACGAAAAGAGTTAGGTCGTTCGATTGTTCCAGAAATATTAAAGGGAATCGATAACGACGTAAAAAATTCTGTTTTTTCTTTTATTCCCAACACAGCTGAAACGTCATTTTATGGCATGGTGAATGGTATAGAAAGCTATTTGAACGTCGTAAAAAAGAAGAAGATATTAGAATTACAAGAGAATACTCAAGAGAAACTTGATGAAATCTTGGACATTCGAGCGAGGGTCGAAAAAATTGCAATTAAAGATGCGAAACTTCGAACTTTCATTACACAAGATGAGGCTCGAGATGACTTAGTTACCCATGTGTACGACATTACTTATGGCACCGTAAATAAGGGAGTTGATAACCTAGTGGTAATTGATGATTCCATTGTTAGAGGAACTACTTTAAAGCAAAGTATTCTGCGAATTTTGGATCGTTTAGGACCAAAGAAGATAATCATTGCTTCTTCTGCCCCACAAATACGTTACCCCGACTGCTACGGTATTGACATGGCAAAGTTGGGCGACTTTATTGCTTTCTCCGCTACCATAGAATTGTTAAAAGACACCGGTAAAGAGAAAATAATCAAAGAAGTTTACAAAAAATGTAAGGCTCAGGAAAACTTGCCTAAAACTGAAATTCGCAATTACGTTAAGGAAATCTATGCTCCTTTCACTGCCGAACAAATATCAGCTAAGATTTCTGAAATGCTGACCCCAAAAGGTATTAATGCTGAGGTGCAAATCATTTATCAAACCATTGAAGGTTTGCATAAAGCTATTCCAAATCACAAAGGAGACTGGTATTTTACCGGAGACTACCCTACCCCAGGTGGTATGAAGGTGGTCAATAAAAGTTTCATTTATTACTTTGAAGGAAGGAACGAAAGAGCTTATTAACCTTTAAAGAACAACTAAATAAAAAGGTCGCAAAATCATTTTGCGACCTTTTTATATTTTACAATATATTAATCGTAATATTGCAATGAACAAATAAAAAAAGCGTGGGATTAACGAAATCAGAAAAATTTACCAAAGAGCAAAATGACATTTCTACCTTTGCCAAAGCATTTGCTCATCCTGCTCGTGTAGCTATTTTACAACATCTTTTTAAAATAGATACCTGCTTTTGTGGGGACTTAGTGAACGAAATAGGACTTGCACAACCCACCATTTCTCAGCATTTAAAAGAGTTGAAACAACAAGGTTTAATACAAGGAACGATTGAAGGTACAAGTGTTTGTTATTGCATTAACAAAGAGAACTGGAATGCGATGAAAGGAACACTTTCATTATTTCTCGATCAAGACCTTCCTCAAAAAACAAATTACTGCTAATTAAAGTAAATCGACTTATATTATAAATATATTCAAGCATGAATACCGAACAAGAATTAAAAGACATCGTAAAAGAACGTTACGCAAAAATTGCTGAGCAAAATAAAGTTGATAATGCTTCTTCTTGTTGCGGAGCAACCACTCCTACCAACAAAGTCTACAACATCATGATGGACGATTACACGGATACTAAAGGTTACGTCGCAGACGCAGATTTAGGCTTAGGATGTGGTTTGCCAACTCAATTTGCAAAAATAAAGGAAAAGGACATAGTAATAGACTTAGGCTCAGGTGCCGGAAATGACTGTTTTGTTGCAAGACATGAAACAGGTCCTGAGGGGAAAGTAATTGGTATCGACTTCACACCAATAATGGTTCAGAAAGCACGTAATAATGCAGAGAAGTTAGGTTATAACAATGTTGAATTCAGAGAAGGAGACATTGATGCGATGCCTGTGAATGACAATCAAGCAGACGTTGTGGTTAGTAATTGCGTGCTGAACCTAGTACCTAATAAACAAAAGGTAATTACAGAAATAGCTCGAGTTTTAAAACCAGGGGGGCACTTTAGTATTTCTGATATCGTATTAGTTGGTGACCTTCCTAGTGCTTTAAAAAATGATGCTGAAATGTATGCAGGGTGTGTAGCTGGAGCCATTCAAAAATCAGAGTACTTGAAATTAATCGCAGATCAAGATTTTCAAAACGTCCAAATCCAAAAGGAAAAGCCTATCAATATTCCAAACGACATTCTCAGTAAATACTTATCTACGGAGGAAGTAAAAACCTTCAATACAGGCGCAACAGGTATCTTTAGCATCACTGTTTATGCTGAAAAGCAAGGAAAATCACTAGAAAAACCGAAGGTGACAATTTCAGAAATTAACAATGCTTGTGCACCATCGTCCGGGTGTTGTTGATCAATAAACAAACTTGTGGATTGATATGAGATAAAAAGTCTTCCCTAATAAATCATAAAAAGCAGCCCAAAAGTATACTTTTAGGGCTGCTTTTCGTTTGACAAAAAGTTCTTTAAAAAAAACTAATTTAACCTATCTTTGTTTCATTCTCAAACGCCTCCAATATGGATTTTAAAGCTGGAAAACTTCTCTCACAAATTGAGTTCCCTCAAGACTTAAGAGACAAATTAGAAACCTCTGATTTACCTCAATTATCAAAGGAATTACGGAATTTCATCGTAGACATTGTATCTGTTAAAGGAGGGCATTTTGGAGCAAGTTTAGGAGTTGTTGAATTAACAGTTGCGCTGCATTATGTTTTCAATACACCAGATGATCAAATTGTTTGGGATGTTGGGCACCAAGCTTATGGTCACAAAATTTTAACCGGACGAAGAGAAATCTTCCATACCAACAGAAAATACAAAGGCATTAGTGGTTTCCCAAAAAGAAGCGAAAGTGAGTACGATACCTTTGGAGTAGGACACAGTTCAACTTCAATTTCTGGAGCTTTAGGTATGTCTGTTGGCTCAAGGCTTCAGGGCAATGACCTTAGACAGCACATTGCAGTAATTGGCGATGGAGCCATGACAGCCGGTTTAGCTTTTGAAGGTCTAAATCACGGTGGTGTAGAAGACTCAAACATGATTGTGGTTCTAAACGACAACTGTATGTCGATTGATCCGAACGTTGGAGCTTTGAAAGAGTACTTAACTGACATCACCACTTCACCTACTTATAATAAAGTAAAAGATGAAGTTTGGAGTTTATTGGGCAAGGTTTCAAAATTTGGTCCAAACGCACAAGCCATCGTTCAAAAAATTGAGACTGGAATCAAATCAGCTATGCTCAAGCAGAGTAATTTGTTTGAGTCGTTAAACTTTAGATATTTTGGCCCAATTGACGGCCATGATGTAACGCACATGGTAGAGGTTTTTAATGATTTGAAAAAGATTCCTGGTCCAAAAATTCTTCACATTCTAACGACCAAAGGTAAAGGTTACGAACTAGCTGAAAAAGACCAAACAAAATGGCATGCTCCGGGACTGTTTAATAAAGACACTGGAGAGATTATTAAAGTTACACCAGACAGTCCACAGCCCCCTAAATACCAAGATGTTTTTGGTCACACGATAGTAGAATTAGCTGAAAAAAATGAAAAAATTGTCGGTGTAACTCCTGCAATGCCTTCAGGAAGTTCATTGAACATTATGATGAAAGCAATCCCTGACAGAGCTTTTGATGTAGGAATAGCAGAACAGCATGCTGTTACCTTCTCCGCTGGATTGGCAACTACAGGAATTATTCCTTTTTGTAACATTTACAGTACGTTCATGCAGCGTGCCTATGATCAAGTAATTCATGATGTAGCGCTGCAAAAATTACCTGTTGTCTTCTGTTTAGACAGAGCAGGTTTTGCCGGAGCAGACGGGCCAACTCACCATGGCGCATATGACATTGCTTACATGCGTTGCATTCCAAACCTCATTGTCTCTTCGCCAATGAATGAAGAAGAACTTCGAAATTTAATGTATACTGCACAAGCGGAGGATAATGGTGCATTTGTTATTCGATACCCAAGAGGCCAAGGAGTAATGCCAAAGTGGAAAACTCCTTTCAAAAAAATTAAAATTGGTACAGGTAGAAAAGTAGTTAGCGGATCTGATGTTGCTATTTTGAGTATAGGTCACATTGGCAACTATGCAGTTAAAGCAGCAGACAAATTAGAAAAAGAACATAACATTGAAGCAGCAGTTTACGACATGCGCTTTGCAAAACCAATTGATGAAATGCTTTTACATGAAGTATTTAGCAAGTTCGACAAGGTCATCACTCTAGAGGATGGTTGTATCATGGGTGGTATGGGAAGTGCCGTTTTAGAATTTATGGCTGATAACGGCTACAACGCTCAAGTAACCCGTTTGGGCATACCGGATGAGATAATTGAGCACGGGTCTCAAGACCAGCTATATGCCGAATGTGGATATGATGTAAATGGAATTACACAAACTGCAATAAATCTAATTGAAAAGAACCAAGCCAATGAAAATAAGGCCTTCGCTTAGTAATTTGTCAACTTTCTCATCGCATTTCACAGTGGTCAATAGTTGCCGAAACCAGAGGCTGTATCTACTTAATAGCTTATTTGGAAATGAGTACAAGTAGTTTCCCTTCAAACGGTATACACTTCAGATAATAGTAAGTGGAGCAACCCAGTGGGACTATCCACGATTTATAAGACCGGTAATCAATAGTTATAGTCACTCGCCAATAACAGTTGTTTACCGTGAATTAATAGTAACAAAAAAGGGAGAATCTTCATAGACTCTCCCTTTTTTGTTGCTTTTTTCAGCACGTATTACTGTAATTTAAAGTTTACCGGTACAGTGTATTGAACTCTTACAGCTTTACCTCTTTGTTTACCTGGTTTCATTTTAGGAAGTTCACCAATTACTCTCATTGATTCTTTTTCCAAGGACTTTCCTCCTGGAACACCTCTTACAATAGTAATGTCCCTTACTTTCCCGTTCTCATCTATCATGTAACGAACGAAAACCCTACCGGAAACACCCGCATCCCTTGCCATAGCCGGATATTTGGTGTTCTTACCTATGAATTTTTGTATTTCGATGTTGGTGCACTGCTCCATCTCTGCTTTTGACCCGGCTCCTTCACAGCCCGGGAAAACT
>Ga0228634_1000019_pt1 | contig 159399 bp, 153 predicted proteins | sample 42DmetaG_FD_190063 | JGI IMG/M metagenome (GOLD analysis project Ga0228634, IMG submission 190063) | Seawater microbial communities from Monterey Bay, California, United States - 42D | ecosystem: Environmental > Aquatic > Marine > Coastal | place: USA: California | collected 2016-09-27 | reverse complement strand
TCTAAACTCCTCTCGCCTGAGTAAATTTCCATTTTCATAGTACCAATTCCATTCTCCGGTATACCTTCCGTTAGCATCGTATACTCCCTTCTGTTCTACCTTTCCTGTAGTAAAATAATACTCCCATTTCCCATATTTCTTTCCATCCTTATATGTTCCTTTTGATTTTATTTTTCCATTTAAATAATACTCTTCCCACTCTCCTTGATAAAAACCGTTTGCATCGATGATCCCTTTTTTCAGCAAGTAACCATTTTTATATATTTCTGTAGCAGCAACAGTACCATCTTCATTGTAAAATGTTGAAACACCGTCTCTTTTACCTGCTTTATTGTACACGGAAGTCGATTTAGGTGTTCCATCAGCATAATAAATTGTATTGATATCAAAATCAGCAATGTTATTCTCATCACTTTGTTCTACTCCATTTAAATAAAGCGTTGTACTTTCAAGTTTTCCTTGGCGGTTATATTGTTTTACATAACCGTTTAACTGATCATTTTTATACCTCATTTCTGTTTGCAACCGCTGATTTGGAAAATATTCCTTCCAAACACCTTGTTTTAAACCATTTTTATCTGTTTGATTAATTTGCTCATTACTAACAATAAAGTTTTTACTGTATGTAATTATGGCCGTTATTCGTCCATCCTTTCCATATTCATAACCAACACCTTCTCGCCTTCCATTTTCATGTGGAATCGTTTTTTCAACCAACATGTTAGAACTGTCAGGATAAAACGTTTTTGTTACTCCACTGATTATATCATTTTTAAAATGTTCTTGTTTAATCAATAAACAATTATCATTAAACTGTTGATAAACTCCATTCTTTTTGTTTTCTAAATAATTGATTTTGTATTCTATATTTCCATTTTCTTTATAAAACTTCCAAGTGCTATCTAATAAAAAGTTCTTTCTATTTCCCTCTGATTTTCGTAAACCATTTGGAAAATATGTAATCCAATATCCGTCGGGTTTTCCATCTCGTAAAATTCCTTCGCTAGAAATTTTACCATCTTCATAATAAAAAGCTTTGTAGTTTTCCTGAGTAGAATCCACAAATTGCGCTAACCCTAAAAATGGAATTCCTAAAAAAAAGAAAAAGAGACTTTTCAACATTATATAAATTAATAATAGATTTTATTTAAAAATTTAAAAAGAATCTATTAATACTATTATGGCGTTAATACTGTTTAAACAAATTTCGTTATTTGATTGCTTTAATGACTTATTAATACAAAATAACAATTCATTAACAAAATACCTTTACTTAAGTTATTGACTAAATGAATAAATTAAAAAGCTATTAACAATTACCTAATAACGTATAGACTGATAAGTAAATTATAAAAGAGGCAAATAAACAGTTCAAAGAATGTTTATAAATCGCTGGTAAACTTCTGCTAACTTAACGCAGTTATTCAATTATATGTGCAGCTGGATTTTTTTACGGAATACACAAGTTTAGATATTAGAAGTTGTGAGTTTTGTTAGAAAGTAATTAACAAGAGATGTGAACACCTTACTAACATTAAATAAACTTGCAGTGTAATTTAAATGTAAATACTATGAAAATAGCTATTGGTGGTGATCACGCAGGGTTTGAGTACAAACAAGCCATTAAAACTTACTTAGAAAAGTTAGGACATACTGTTGAAGACTTTGGTCCTTTTTCAGACGATAGTTGCGACTATCCAGACATAGCCCATCCATTAGCTATGTCAGTAGAGTCAAAAAAAAATGAGTTAGGTATAGGTATTTGTGGAAGCGGAAATGGAATTAACATGACCTTAAACAAGCACCAAGAAATACGATCTGCACTTTGTTGGGAAGTAGAATTAGCGCGTCTTGCAAGGCAACATAATAACGCTAATGTGCTGGCATTACCATCTCGATTTATTTCTATAGAGTTGGCAAAAAAATGTGTTGAGGCTTTTGTAAACGAAGAGTTTGAAGGAGGTAGACACGAAAGAAGAGTAAATAAAATTAAACTTTAACCGGTATGAAAAATATAATTTTAACCATTGGCGCAATTGCAATTGGTTTAACATGTATTGCACAAGAATACGATGAAAATGCAGAAAAATATTCAAAAACAATTACCGCAGGTGAGTTAAAAGAGCACCTGTATATAATTGCATCAGATAAGTTTGAAGGAAGGGAGACAGGTAAAAAGGGTCAAAAAATGGCAATGGATTACCTTATTCAAAACTTCAAATCATTTGGTATAAACCCACCCGAAAATCAAGAGTTCACACAAACTTTTAATCTTGTTGAACAAACCACAAAGAATGTAAACCTTACGATAGGAGATAAAGAGTATGCTGTACTTAAAGATTTTTCTATCTCGCCTAGCATCATTGTGAAACAGAATTTGGAAAATGAAATTGTTTTAGTTGGTTATGGAATAGAAGAAGACGATTACAATAATTATGCAGAATTGGATGTAAAGGGGAAAGCTGTTTTTATAATGGATGGAATGCCAAAAAAGAGCAAAATTTCTGGTGAATGGTCCATGAAAAAAAGGATTGAGTTAGCTAAGAAGAAAGGAGCCAGTCTAGTTATGTATCACAGTTCCAAATTAAAAGATAATTTAATAAAGTACGAGCATTATTATAGCAAACCAAAATTGGTATTGAAAGAGGATGTAGACGAAAATGAAACGATAGCACTTGCAACAACAACTGCAGTGGCTGAAGAAATTACGACACAGGCTGGAATGAAGTGGAAAAAGCTTGTTAAAAAAGGGATGAAAGAGGAAAACGGACAAACGTTAAAGTTTACCTTAAACATTGATAAGCCAACGGAATACTTAACAAGTGAAAATGTTTTGGCATTCATTCCCGGAACTGAAAAACCAGAGGAATGTATCATATTAACGGCACATTACGATCACATTGGAAAAGAAGGAGACGTGGTTTTTAATGGAGCGGATGATGATGGAACAGGGACGGTTACGATGCTAGAAATAGCACAAGCATTTCAACAAGCTGTGGTAGATAGCACGGGTCCAAAACGAAGCATTTTAATTATGCCAGTATCAGGAGAAGAAAAGGGGTTGTTAGGGTCAAGGTATTACAGTAATCACCCAATATTTCCTTTAGAAAATACAGTAGCTAACTTGAATGTAGACATGATCGGGAGATATGACGAAAGTCATTCAGAAGAAGATAATTATATTTATTTAATAGGATCTGATAAGTTAAGCTCTGAGCTGCACGATGTCAGCGAAAAAGTAAATGAACTGTATACAAAAATTGACTTAGACTACACCTTTAATGACGAGAACGATTCTAATCGTTTTTATTATCGCTCAGACCATTATAATTTTGCAAAAAATAATGTACCTGTGATTTTTTACTTTAGTGGGGTGCATGAAGATTACCACAAAGAAACTGATACGGTTGAAAAGATTGATTACGATAAAACTGCTAGAGTAGCTCGGTTAGTATTTCTTACCGCTTGGGAATTAGCAAATCGAGAGGACAGGATAAAGCTGGATGAAAATTAAAAAAAGGGCCTAGCGCCCTTTTTTTATTGGTATAAGTCTGGTGTAATAGTTATGTCGAAAATAGCATTTCCGTCTCGGTCACTGTAATAATAAACCAAAGTTGTTTTCTTTTCTTTGAAAAGCTCCAATTCGGGGTTGTTTTTAAGGTCTGACATGATTGAGGACTTTAGGTCTTCTTGTATTGCTCCCATATCATCTGAAGCCTGTGTTGATGAAAAATTTACCAAAGTATAGTTGAATTGAAAATTATTATTTGGCGATGACATGACATTTTCTAGTTTCTTTTCTTCATCCACCATCTTGGGGCAAGATTGATTTATTTCTGCTGCTTTTTCAACCAACGCTGCTTCAGTTAATGCTTTATCTTCTTCTGATGAAGATAGAAAATATTGAGTAGCGAAAAAAGCAAGTACAAAGACCACAACACCTAAAGCGATAGACATTATTTTTTTTAAGTTAAAGGTGTTTTCCATTTTTTAAGGGTTTTTGGTTTTGATAGTTAGCTATGTAGTTTGAGTAAGTGTTTTAAAATAGTATAATTAAAAATTAAATAAAGTTGATTTTCTTGATTATTATCATCCAAATAAAAGCATCTGGGTTAGGTTTTATATTTTATTTATTCGGTTTTTCTTTTTCTTTTTTTCTCTTTCGCCTATCGATAAAATAATCACTGACGCCCATAAATGCACCAAAGAAAACAAAGTGAAAAAGAAATTTAAAAATACTAAATATACTACCGTCGAAGTACTCAAACAATGCCATTCCAATAGCAAATAAAAGACCTCGAATCACAGCGGATCTTATGTATTTCTTCATTGATCTTGGGTTTTTCTTTTTGACTGACGATATTCAAAAAAACCCAAAGACGCACCAAAAAAAAGCAGGTAAAAAAGAAATTTCCAAAGGTTAAAAGGCAGGTTATCGTGATAATCCCAACCTGCCATAAGGCTCGCGTAAACAACGCCGCCAATCAAACTTCTAATAATTAATTGTCTCTTATTGTTCATTCAGCACTTCTTCAATTAGAGTTTCAGTTTCTTTAACAAAATCATCATAAAATTTACCCGTACTTGGTCCATAAAAGCCCGTATGAATTCGTCGAACTTTTTTGTTTTTATCAATAAATATTGCTGTTGGATAACTCATAATATGATTTAGCATCGGAAGCTTTTCTGCTGCTTTATCTTCTCTCGTTGCTCCGCCGAGTAAAAAGGAGTATCTAGCACCTGTGCTTTTTTGTAAACGAGCTAAATTTTCAAAAGCCTTTTCTCTTGTCCTCGTTCGTTCAAAAGCCAAAGCTATTATTTCCAAGCCTTGTTGGTTGTATTTGTTGTATAAGGTTGAGAAATAATTAGTTTCATCTAAACAGTTTGGACACCAAGAGCCCATAATTTGAACAATGACTGGCTTGTTTTCAAACTGCTTGTCTTGAAGGGAAATGCTGTCCCCATTCGCGTTCGGGAAGCTAAAGGACAACTCATTATAGCCCTCTTTTAAGAAGGTCAGCTCATTTGGGTTTCGAAGTTTTACCGAGTCATTCTTTCGTGCTATCCAGTTTTCTTTCCAATGCTTTCCAGAATAGAAAATCCCAACTAAACCAGAATCGGTTTGTTTTGCTTCAAACAAGAACGCATGAGAACCGTCAAAAGTAGAAAGCAGTAAACTAGAGTCAGAGGCATTTCCCTCTAAATGACGATAATCGCCCGTTTCTGTGGCAAATGTGCCCGTTACAACATTTTTATTTTGTTCGAAAAGGCCGATAGCTCTTGTTGGCTTTTCTGCTTCGGGACTAAATACAACTTCATACTTTCCTTCAAAACTTGTTAAGTAGGCATTGCTCAAGCTAGGGAAACGCGACTCTTGGTTAAATTTGGCAACAACTGGAACGAAATAATTATCACCTTGATAATTTTTAACCCATCGACCACTTAAAGTAGTGTCATTCTTTATATGTAGCTCAAAGAAAGATTCGAAAATAGGCAGCTGGATAAAAAGGGAGTCGTTCCGCTGTTCCACCTCATTTACCTCAATGGTTTCAATTGAGTTAAATATTCGCATTCTAAGTTCTCCCCTGCTGTCTTGAAAGTCAAATGTAAAAGGTAGAAACTTTCCCTCTTCTAATTCCATTTGCATTTGCCACAAACCCCGCATAGCCGAAACGGTTGCTACTTGGTCATCGCTAGCTTTTTTATTTTGACAGGCAGTTAAAAAAAGAAGAAGAATTAGGCTACTTGAAAAGATCAATTTCATCGTTTGCTTTTTTTACCTTTTGTTCTTGAGCTTTAATTTTCTCTGCTAATTTAGATAGTGCCTTTTTATTTTCAGAAAGAAACTTTGTTTTTTCTTTAATGGTTTCTTCTGCTTCTTTTATTGCACGCTTGGCATCTTTTATGGCCTCTTCTGCTTTTTGTTTCTCTTTTTCAGCATGTTATAAGTCTTTAACAAGACTTTCCGCAAGCTTATTTTGATCCTCATGGTGTTCTGTAGTTGCTTCTTTCGACAATTTGTTAGCAAAGTCGATCAGAATGCTTTTTGCTGCCGTATAAGCTGACAAATCCGATTCAGCACTCAGGGGTTTACCGTTTTTAATAAAGATTACAACCAACTCAAATTCTTGCTCTGTAGCCACCCTTACCTCTGCAAATACCTCTATATAGCTAGGGTCAATAGATTTTATTTTTACGTCCGTTGCAGTGATGGTAGACTTATTGGTTTTTACGTTTCCATCAAAATCTTTCATTTTTGACTTCCAAGACTTTATAATGTCTTTTTCTGTTGCTCTGTTTATTTTTGTACTCAGTGCGGTGCCTCTTTCTGCCCCAACTTCTTTCGACTTTTCTGTTACCGAAGTTGCTTCTTGAGCAAAGACACTTATGCTAAAAGCCAAGTATCCTGCAAGTAAAAGGTTTCTAATTTTCATAATCGGTTGTTTTTAAGTGTGTTTTATTGTTTGATTCAACGTTCGTAACTCCTCCTGAAACAATGAATTTCATAACATCGGAAGAAGAGGCATGAATGATAGTTATATTCTTTTTTGGAACGATCATTACCTGACCATTTATGCCGTAAGAGAACGGAAAATACACCGCTGCTTTATCATTACTTATTCCCATGTCGCTTAAGTCGTCCTTCGTAATAAACCCCATTCTTTCAATTTCTAAGCCTTCTCCCATTGAAACCAAAACAGGTGTTTTAAATTGCTTTTTCTTTCCAACAAAAGCACTCATCATGTCTTTCATTGAGGTGTAAACCAACTTGATTAACGGAGTTTTTTCCATTGCTCTGTCCAAAGGGCGCAGGTAAGAGACAAAAAAGTGAGAACCTAAAAAACCAATTACTGTAATGCCAACTAGAATAGCAATTAAACCGAGCCCTGGAAAGTCTAAATTTATGATTCCATCAATTTTAACAACTAACCATATGATGAGGTAAACCGTTACGCCAATGGGAACAAGATAAAAAAGACCTTGTAAAAAGTACTTGATCAATGTTTTTAAAAAACTCTTGTCTTTTGCTATTTCTTCCATACGCTAAGCTGTTCAACCAAATTAGAGAAATCTATTAGATTACAATTGCTAAAGTAGACTTAAGGCTTCTTTTTCTTTAGTGGTTAGCTTGCTCACAACTAGGTTATAACTGTCATCAATTAGACTCAACAAATGCGACGTTCTTATATCAGACTCAAGCAGAACTGTATTCCAATGTTTTTTACTCATGTGATAGCCCTCTAATATACCTTCGAATGTTGCTCTAAGCTCCAACGCTTTTTCTGGATCGCATTTTAAGTTCACGCTTTCGCAGGTTGTTATATTAGTTAAGGCGAACATTTTGTTCATTACTTTAAAAACAAGAACGCGCTCATCGAACGGAAAAGACTCTGTAACTCTCTTTTTTCGAATACAATATTCTCTTAGTTCTTCAATGTTCATAATTAAAAGGTAGCTACAATAGAACCAGTAACGTTTCTGCCTGGCCCACTTATTCCTGAGCTATATGGCCGATAAAGCTGATCTGTAAGGTTCTCAACTCCTAAATTAAACAAAATGTTTTTGTTGATTTTATACTGAGTGTTAATGTTAAAGGTATACCATGAAGGAGAATAGGGCAGACCGTTTTCGTCGGCGGCATATAAGTAAACCTTTTCTTGTTCGCCAACATTTAGGTCTTCGTATTTAATTTGATGGTTGTAAATAAAGGATGCTTGAATCTGAAGCTTTTCAGTTACATAACTTAACCTAGAAACGGTGAAAAGCGGAGCAACATGCCTCGAAGGGCTTGTGCTCCCATCCTTCAATTCTTCTGTTCCACGCTGAATATTTAACTTGTTTTCGAATTTGATTTGTTTCGTAAGTCGCGCTTCAACACCAGTTTGAATGCCAAAAACCTCAGCAAATGCGGCGTTTTGAATGGATTGAATTCTTTTTAACCCTCCATCAAAAAATAACCTATCATTACCATTTAGGCTTGAGTTTCGACGAACCAATGCATTGTTTAGGTAGGTATAAAAACCAGTAATATCAAATTCCCAGATGCTACCAAATGTTTTTGAAGCGGAAAGTTCTGCATTATAGGCGTATTCTGCGGTTAACTGGTTGTTGGGTACTACAACTGCGAAATCTTCAGAGTCGAATATTTTACCCATGTCGTCAACATTTGGTGCTCTAAACCCAGTAGATAAGTTTGCGCTTACTACCCAAGAGTCTACAGGCCTGTAAAGTACGCCCAAACTGCCATTTAAAGCAGCTTTATTTAAGCTTATTTGTTGAAAAGGGAGTTGAATAAAACGTTGGTCAAACTCTGCATTCATCGCAAACTGGCTGACTCGAACTCCTGCGTCTAAACTTAATTTGTTGTTAATTTGAATATGATCGGTGAGGTAAACTGCATTAGATAGCCATAGCGCGTCAGGGTATCTTGTTTGAATGTCTTGTTTTTGTAGGGTAATAATATCGGTTGAAAATCCCTCTGAGTTAACCTGGTTAATAACGCTTTCAACTCCGTAAAACAATTCATGACCACCTCCTATTTTTTTTGTAAAATCTAAGTTCGCCGAATAGGCGTTGACGTTTTCTGTTCTTGTTCTTCTGGTAGAGCTGTTAAGACTTCTGTCAATTCGACTTTCTTCAAATTGTTGAAAAGCAAGATTAAGTTTAGCTCGATCGAAAAGGTTTGTTTTGTTGTTTAACTCAACTTCAACGTGGTGCATTTGCCATTTTTGAGGGCCATAATTCCATTCCGCAAATCGCAGGGTTCCGTCTCTTTTTTGCGTTAATCGGTCATACCTCCCGTATTCTGAAGTTTCAGAAAAATGAAAAACATATTTAAACAACCACTTGTCATTTGGTTTAAAAAGGACTTTTTGCATCAAGTTAATTTGACTAAAAGCACTCGGTCGTTGCAATAGATTATCACTGTTTTTAGCAATAAAGTCTTGTCCGTTTTGTGTGACAACTAAAGAGTCTCTTAAGTAGTCTTTGGGACCATTTTTACCCATTCTTAAATCACCATAATCGCTTCTAGTAAAACTGCTTAAGAGGCCCCATTTTTTGCCACCCACAGAAAGGTCTATGTGAAAACTTTGTTCTTCATTTGCTGTTGCTCCACGAAGTGCTGCCGAACCCGTAAACAAAATAGAACTATCGCTACTTAAGGTCGGCGTCTTGGTATTGAAGCTCATAACTCCACCAATGGCGTCGCTACCATAAATAATAGCACCAGGACCAAAAAGCACCTCTACATTTTCCATAGCAAAAGCATCTAATGAAATAACATTCTGCAGATTCCCACTTCTAAATATTGCATTGTTCATTCGTATTCCATCTACCGCATAGAGTAAACGGTTGGTTGAAAACCCTCTAATCATTGGGCTTCCGCCACCTTGTTGACTCTTTTGAATATAAACATCTCCCGAGGTAGATAGCAGATCTGCAGAAGTTTGAGGGTTCAATAAACGAAAAGCTTCAGGAGATATGGTGGATATTTTTTGTGGAACATCTCTTCTTTGTTGTTTCCATCTTGTTGCAGAGATTACAACTTCACCAACATCGAAATATGACTTTTGAAGGAAAACAAAGTTAACAGATGAATCTAAACTAGTTAACTTAACTTTAGACCGCTGATAGCCCATCATTTGAAAAAGTAAGTAATCATTCCCGCTCAATACTTTTATATCTGCAACCCCTTTAGCGTTTGTGGTGATAGATTGCTGACTTGGGTATGCCACTACACTTACAAACTGCAAAGGAATTTTAGACTTAGAATCGACAACAACAACTTTTTGAGCGTAACTGGTTAGTGTGAACAGCGAAGAAGTCAAGAGAAGGAGGAAACGCATTTATAACCTGTTTAATTTACGGCTGCCGTACTATCAAAAACTGTTCCATTTGAGCAGAGATTAATGCAGAAGCGTCTAACTAGAATCAAGTCAAAAATATAAAGTTAAATTAAGCTATTCATTCGCTCTACTATTTGAAAATATTCTAATAAATCACTCGGAATAACAGCATTTCTCGTTGGGTCTCTTTTTTTGCCTAAGCGAACAAAAACTACACGCCACTCTGGTACAATAACAATGTACTGCCCTAAAATTCCTCTTGCATAGCGGAATGAGGTTCCGTTATAGTTGCTCAGCCACCATTGGTATCCGTAGTGGTTTACTGTGTCTCCAAATTCGTCAGGAAGATTAACAGGAGAAAAGGATGCCTTAAAGTAATCTAACCCGATGAGTTCACTGCCCTGCACTTTGCCACTATCTAATATAAGCTGTCCAATTTTAGCAAAATCACGTGCATTGCTATAAAAACAACAATATGAACGTTCTTTTCCTTCTTTTTTATCCAATGTCCAGAGCGCATCGTTTTTTGCACCGATTGGTTGCCAAAAGTTATCCGCAAAGTAGCTGGAAAGTGATTTTCCCGTGGCACGTTCAACAATAAAGGAAAGTAATAAGGTATTCCCTCCTTGGTATTTCCACTCAACACCAGGAGGTTTAGTGCTCTTTTTAGAAAGGGTTAAGTTGTATACAGCTGTGCCATAATATGCTTTGGCCATAAATCCAAATGGGTCGCCGTAGCTTTCGCCAAAGTCTATACCGCTGCTCATTTGTAGTAAGTGTTTGATTCGAATACCGCTTCCTTTATACTCAGGTAAAAAGCTGCTAATAAGCTGATTAGTAGATTTAACCTTTCCTTCTTTGATGGCGGCACCAATGCACAAACAAGTAAAGCTTTTTGCCATAGAAAAGCTGTTGGTTAAACTCTCGTCGGAATAATTATCCCAATACTTTTCAAACAGCATTTTTCCATCTTTTAAAATGACAAAGGCGCTTGTTTCCCATTTTTTGAAGAGATTTTCTTCTTCAGGAGTTAAATAAACCTCCGGTGGCTCGGTATAGCTAGATAGGGGCTTTGGTTGGTTGGCTTCAACAGTTCTGTTAATAAATTTATGATAGTCATCAATCGTTGGGCCGGTTTTACCTACCAAATAGGTGTTTTTTATTGCTTTAAGTAAATGCATATTTCCACTGAAATAAAGTCCTAAAACGGCAGCGAAAACAAGAAGTAACGTAGTGAAGAGTATTTTGCGAAGTAAATTCATGTTACTAAAGTTAAGCAAAGCACCTTAATGTCTCATCATTTGTGAAGTATTGATTGGCGCACTCCACTTAAAGTCTCCATTTAAAGATGTAAATTTGTTCTTAATCTTATGAAAAAAAGGATATTGTAATTCTTTATGGCAAAGTTAACCCTAGAGGTAGAAGAAGATTATGATTTTGAACTGGTTGGTATTTGCAGTCATGCTAAAGATTACCGTTTAAGCTGGGAGATAAACAACGTTTTAGAGTTTGACTTAGAAAAAGGGGAAAACTATGAGATCAACATTAAGGGTGACAATCAGAGCTATTCATTCTTTAGTTTTATAGATGACGAAAACCACCTGGAATATTACTTGATTAACAACCGCTGTTCAAAAGGGGTTTTAATTCCTGAAGAGAAAAAATCAGATTATTTTTTATTAATTCGAGGTATACGTAGAGGTGAAGAAAAAGAGGAGTTAATAAATAAGATAGGAGAAATTAAAAATGTGCTTACAACGTATGAAGTTGAAGTAGATCAATTAAAGTCAAAAAGCAATTTATTGTTTTAAAAAGAAAAAATGAAAACAACAAAAAAAACCAAAATTGTCGCTACCGTAGGGCCAGCAACCTCGTCTAAAAAAATGTTGGAAGCTATTATTGCGGAAGGAGTAAATGTAATACGAATTAACTTTTCGCACGGAGAACATAGTGATCACGTAGATGTAATTAAACGAGTTCGACAAATAAACAAAGAGCAGCAAATACACACAGCCCTATTGGGCGACTTGCAAGGACCAAAAATTAGGGTTGGAAAAATAAAAGAAGGAACTAAAGTAAAGGTAGGTGATGTAATTGAGTTCACGAACGAAGAAATTGAGGGAGATGGAACTAAAGCTTACATCAGTTATAAAACATTTCCTAAAGATGTTCAAAAGGGAGAGAAAATTTTAATAAACGACGGAAAGCTAGCTTTAGAAATTATAGATACAGATAGAAAAACGACAGTAAAAGCTAAGTTTTTAAACGGCGGGAAGTTTTCTTCAAACAAGGGAGTGAACCTACCGAACACAAAAATTTCTATGCCTAGTTTAACTCCGAAGGATAAAGAGGACTTAGCCTTTGCTTTAGAGCACAATATGGAATGGATTGGATTGTCTTTTGTGCGGTCTGCAAGAGATATTATTGAATTAAAACACTTGATTAAAAAGGAAGGTAACCTGGCTCGAGTAATTGCAAAAATTGAAAAACCTGAAGCATTAGATGATATTGACGATATCGTTGAAAAGTCAGATGCAATTATGGTTGCCAGAGGAGATTTGGGTGTTGAGGTGCCAATGGAGCAAGTTCCGCTGATTCAAAAAGACCTGGTAAAAAAGTGTTTGAGAGCAGCAAAGCCTGTTATTATTGCCACCCAGATGATGGAGAGCATGATTGAAAGTATTTCTCCAACTAGGGCAGAGGTAAATGATGTGGCAAATGCCGTTTTAGATGGAGCCGACGCTGTGATGTTAAGTGCAGAAACTTCTGTTGGAGCTTACCCCATTGAGGTTATTAAAGCGATGACAAAAATTATTAAACAGATTGAATTGTCAGATTCTATTTACCACTTAGAATTTCCACCGGCTGAAGTAAATGAAGATCGTTTTATTTCAGATTCTGTTTGTTACAACGCCTGTCGATTATCTCAACGTGTAGACTCAAAGGCAATCGTAACCATGACGCATTCCGGTTACACAGCCTATAAAATTTCTAGTTTCCGACCAAAGGCTGGGATTTTTGCCTTCACAGGAAACCACAGCTTACTTAACAAGCTTAGTTTAGTTTGGGGTGTTCAAGGGTTTTACTATGATAAATTTGTTAGCACAGACCGCACCATTGCAGACATTAAGTATTTGTTGAAAAAAGTCGATTACGTGCAAGAAAAAGATTTGATTATTAACATTGCGAGTATGCCAATTAATGAAAGAGGGCAGTCGAATATGGTTAAATTGAGCTATGTAGAATAGGTTGAAAATTAAAATAAACAAGATGAAAATTAACATTCCCTTATTAAAAGATATTTGTGAAATTGCTGGGGCTCCGGGGTACGAGCAGCGTATTAGAGAGTATGTAATTAAAGAGGTTACTCCACTTGTAGACGAAATAAAGGTGAACAACATGGGGAATGTTTACGCTATTAAAAAAGGGAAGGAAAGTAAGCGAGTAATGATTGGTGCGCACATGGACGAAATTGGTTTTATTGTGACACACATCGATGAAAACGGTTTTGTTCGTTTCCACACCTTAGGCGGTTTTGATCCTAAAACATTAACCTCTCAGCGCGTCATTATTCATGGGAAGAAAGATGTGATGGGAGTGATGGGTGCGAAACCGATTCATGTAATGAGCCCTGAAGAGAGAAACAAGCCTGCAAAGACAAAAGAATACTTCATTGATTTGGGAATGAAGAAAGAAGAAGTGGAGAAATTGGTTGAGGTAGGCAATACAATTACACGGTACAGCGAATTAATGGAAATGGGAGACTGTGTTAACTGTAAGTCAATCGACAACAGAATTTCAGTGTACATTTTAATTGAAACGTTAAGAGCGCTAAAGGACAAGGAAGTACCTTTCGATATTTATGGAGTTTTTACCGTTCAGGAAGAGGTGGGAATTAGAGGAGCAAATGTTTCAGCTATGGACATTCAACCAGACTTTGGTTTTGGGTTGGACACTACCATTGCATATGACTTACCGGGAGCTTCCGCGCACCAAAAAATAACGTCCTTGGGCGAAGGAACAGCCATAAAAATAATGGACTCTCAAACCATTTGCGATTACCGTATGGTGGCCTTCATGAAAAAGGTAGCCAACGATAATAAAATTAAATGGCAGCCAGAAATTTTACCTGCTGGAGGAACTGATACTGCAGGAATCCAACGAATGAATGATGGAGGTTCTATTTCGGGAGCAGTTTCAATACCAACGAGGCATTTACACCAAACCATTGAAATGGCACACAAAGAAGACATTATGGCCTCTATTGACTTATTAGAAAAGTGTTTATTGAACTTGGACCAATACGATTGGTCATTTAAGTAAGAAGTTCTTAGAGTTAAGAGTAATTGGCGTTGGAAAGTTAAAAGTACTTAAAGTTAGAAAGTTTTAAGTGTCTAGAGTTTTATTCCGATAGTTAAAATGACCTTTATTGCGAACGACTTGGGGGGTGAGTGAAGCAATCTGGTTATGAGTGCCCTGCTACCCATTACTATCTGTTATTGCGAAAGACGATAGGAGTGAAGCAATCTGTTTTATGAATAACCGATTGTCACATTCCGTTGCACTCCATTCGCAATGACGAAATAATTCAATATTAATTAACGAATTATTAATTAGTCATTACCTACATTGCCGACTTAAACTGATCTAAAAAGCCTTTGTCATTCTCAGAATACAAGCGCAAGTCGTTCACATTGTATTTCAACTGTGCAATTCGCTCTACGCCCATTCCAAAAGCAAAGCCGGAATGTACCTTTGAATCGATACCGCAGTTTTCCAATACATTAGGATCTACCATTCCACAGCCTAGAATTTCTAAATAACCGGTGTATTTACAAACGTTACAACCTTTACCGCTGCAAATGGTGCACGAAACATCCATTTCTGCGCTTGGCTCGGTAAAAGGAAAGTAAGAAGGTCTTAATCGAATTTCCGTTTCCTTACCAAACATCTCTTGTGCAAAGTATAATAACGTTTGTCTCAAGTCCGCGAAAGAAACGTCTTTATCGATGTACAATCCTTCCACTTGGTGGAAAAAGCAATGCGCTCTTGCAGAAATTGCTTCGTTACGATAAACACGTCCCGGAGAAATAGTTCGGATAGGTGGAGTGGAGTTTTCCATTACTCTAACCTGAACGGAACTGGTGTGCGTTCTCAAGGCTATGTCTGGATCTTTTTCTACAAAAAAAGTATCCTGCATGTCTCTTGCAGGGTGTTCTGGCGGAAAGTTTAGCGCAGAAAAATTGTGCCAATCATCTTCAATTTCCGGACCTTCAGAAACCTGAAAACCAACGCGGTTAAAGATTTCAATAATTTCATTCTTAATAATCGAAATGGGGTGCCGAGAGCCAATTTGATTTAAGGTTGTCGGACGGCTAAAATCAAAATTGCTGAAGTCTTCAGATTTCTTCGAGTTAGACAATTCTGACTTTAAAGCATCAACTTTCTCTTGAGCTTGCTCTTTCAGTTGATTCAATACCGCTCCAAATTCCTTTTTGTCTTCCGTTGCTACATTTCTAAACTCGGCAAACAGCTTTTTCAGCTCACCTTTGCTGCCCAACAGTTTAATTCTAAATGCCTCCACTTCCTCTAAGCTTGTTGCTTTGAATTGTTTTGTTTCTTCTAATAGTTCTTTTGCCTTACTTAACATTATTGAGTCACCTTTATATTTAAAATGTAAACATCCTTTAACGGGCGATTTGCTCCGTTTACGGGAGCATTACAAACCGCAGCCACAACATCTAAACCCCTCATTACTTCACCAAAAACGGTATACAAGCCATCTAGATGTGGCGCACCGCCTAAGGTTTCATATGCAATGATTTCTTTTTCAGAATATTTTTTCCCTCTGCTCTCTTCGAAGCGAGGCATGTACTTTCTTGGATACTTTCTACCAGTCACAATGTAAAACTGTGAGCCGTTACTTTTTTTCTCTGGATTAATATTATCCGGATTTCTAGCTGCCGCTAAAGCGCCTCTTTTATGTATGTGTTGAGGTGCTAGTTCAGCATCGATGGAGTACCCTGGGCCTCCCGTACCTAATTTTTTATAACGAGAAGAATTTTTAGAATTTGGATCTCCACCTTGCATCATAAAATCTTTTATAACTCGATGGAACAGCAAACTATCATAAAAATCTTCTTTAATTAATTTTAAAAAATTTGCTTTGTGCAGAGGGGTGTCATCATACAGTTTTATAATAATTTCACCAGCACTAGTTTCCATTGAAACCAGCGTTTGACTTTGGCCGGTAAAAGCAACAAAAAGGCAAAAAAGAAGACTTATAATTAGCTTGTTCAAAATTGTATTAAATTTGTACTAGAAGTTTATTAGACATTTCGACAAAAGTATGAAAAAAATATACCCAACTTTCCTTATAATACTTGCTGTAGCTTTCTCTTTTTCATGTGAAAAAGAAATATCTCCGGACTTAGAAGTAACCGTTGTTCGAAATGATAACAGTCCTGTGCGAGGCGCCTGGGTAAGAACGTCTGCGCCTGGTGCCGTTTCAGGAATTCTCAATGCAGATGTAATTGATGTGGAACGAACAGATGACTTCGGAAAGGCATACTTTTCTTATGACAACACCATTCTTATTGATATCGCCTTAGTTCGACAGCCAAACGATACGGTTCTTATTGACTCGGCGAGTGCTTTATTGGAAGTAAAACAGAAGTCACCAAGAAGCGATAATACGACTGAGAGAAAATTAGTTTTTAGGTAAACGAATTCATAAAAGGCGAGCTCTCAAAATACTCTAAAATGCCTTCTTTAAGAAGTTGTTCTTGCTCGTCATTGTTTAATCGTGGCAGTTCTTTCACCACTTTCCAATGAGGCCATGCATCTTTGTCTCGTCCTTCGTATTCGTAAAATCCAAATGGCTCTAAAATAGCGCACACTGCAACGTGAATAACCTCTAACTTTTGGTTTTTGGTAAACTTATCTACTACCTGTCCTAGTTCCTGCATCCCAATGACAAATAGGATTGATTCGACATCTAACTCATCATTAAATCGCTTGTTGATTTGAATTGCAAGCTGATCCCACTTTTTTTGAAATTCAATTTCCATACAAAGCAAAATTAGTTATAGTTTAGCAGCCAGAAACACATGAGTCAGATAGATATTATATTGATAATTCCTCTACTTTGGGGTGCGGTAATGGGCTTTAAAAAAGGCTTGGTACTTGAACTAGCAGCTTTAGTTGGCCTATTTTTAGGTATTTACGGGGCAATTAAATTTTCTGACTATACGGCTGAAAAATTAAAGTTGTATGTTGATATCACCCAAGAGTGGCTTGGGTTAATTAGCTTTTTAGTCACTTTTGTGCTGATTGTTTTTGCTGTTTTTTTGGCAGCTCGACTTTTAAATAAAGCGTTAAAGCTGGTTGCACTTGGTTTCGTAAATAGAATTTTAGGATTGTTATTTGGTACTTTAAAGTTTGCCCTAATCATAAGTACTGTTCTTTATTTTTTCGAAAACATAAACCGAAAGTTTGAATTTGTGGAAAACGACTTTGCTAATGACTCCATCCTATACGAACCAATTAAATTAGCCACAGCTCCCTTTAAAGAATTGTTAGAGGACTTTGAGATTAGTAAGGTAAAAGAGAAAGCAAATGATTTAAAGAACACTGTTGAGGAGAAAGCGGAAGATTTAGGGTTCTAAACAATTAGTTAATCTCTAATTGCTTTTAATCCTGGCAACTCTTTGCCTTCTAAGTATTCTAACAATGCACCTCCACCTGTTGAAATATAGCTTACTTTATCTTGGTAATTGAATTTGTTAATTGCAGCTGCTGAGTCTCCTCCACCGATTAAAGAATACGCGCCGTTTTCTGTTGCACCCGCAATAGCTTGTGCCACCGATTTAGTGCCATTTTCGAAGTTGCTCATTTCAAAAACTCCCATAGGACCATTCCACATAATGGTTTTTGACTTTTTTATGATAGCGGAAAACTCTTCAATTGCCTTTGGGCCAATATCTAAACCCATCCACCCACTTGGTATGGATGTGTTTTCGCTACCACTAATGTTAGCATCGTTGCTAAATTCTGAAGCAATAATAGAGTCGGTTGGCAGGCATAGATTAACGTTTTTTTCTTTCGCTAGTTCTAAAATTGTTCTTGCTAAATTTAGTTTATCGCTTTCAACCAACGAAGCCCCTATTTCTCCGCCCAATGCTTTAAAGAAGGTGTAACTCATGCCTCCTCCAATTATTAAATTATCCACCTTATCTAGTAGCTTTTCTATCAATAAAATTTTGTCAGAAATTTTTGCACCACCCATAATTGCAGTGAAAGGTCGCTCGCTATTTTCAACTACTTTTTGAGCGGCTTCTAATTCGTTTTCTATGACGTAACCAAACATTTTGTCTTTGAAAAAAAAAGCAATAATTGCTGTGGAAGCGTGCGCCCTGTGCGCCGTTCCGAAAGCATCGTTAATGTAAACGTCTCCTAGGTCAGCTAATTTTTTTGCAAAAACCACATCGCCCTCAGTTTCTTCATTATAAAAACGCAAGTTTTCTAATAATAAGACTTCTCCGCTTTTGATTTTACCTGCTGCTTCTATCGCAGCAGTGCCAATGCAGTCTTCAGCGAACTGCACAGGAACGCCTAACTTTTCACTAACCGTAGCGACAATATGTTTTAATGAGAACTTGTCTTGTTTTTCTCCCTTAGGTCGGCCTAAATGGGACATTAAAATAACTGAACCTCCTCCGGCGAACACTTTTTTTATGGTAGGCACAGCAGCGTTAATTCGGGTTGCATCTGTAACTTCAAAGTTACCGTTCAAAGGCACATTAAAGTCAACTCTAATTAGGGCTTTTTTATCTTGAAAATCAAATGTTTCTATGTTTTGCATGGCTCGTATTTCATCAAAAGTTATTCGACTACAAACTTAATATTTCTTATGATAAATGATTTTGACTAGCAAAAGAACATTTATCTTTGGTGCATGCATTTTAAAGAAATAGTTGGACAGTCCCAATTAAAGAGTCGACTTATTCAAACCGTCAAAGAAGGGCGTATTTCTCATGCGCAATTGTTTGTTGGTAAAAGCGGATTTGGACCTCTTCCATTGGCCATTGCATATGTTCAATTTATCGCTTGCAAAAACAAGCAAGAAACGGATTCCTGTGGAGCCTGCCCTTCCTGTTTAAAGTTCAATAAATTAGTACACCCTGATCTGCACTTTTCTTTCCCCGTTAGTACAACAGGAGGAGTAAAAACGAAACCAGTTAGCGATGATTTTATAAACGACTGGAGAGCGTTAAATTTAGAGAAGCCTTACTTTGACTTGGAAGAGTGGCACAAAACAATTGGCATTGAACAAAAGCAAAGCATAATCAGTGTGCATGAGAGTCAGGCGATTATAAAAAAATTAAAATTAAAAGCTTTTGAGTCTGAATTTAAGTTTTTGTTGATTTGGAAACCAGAAACATTAAACCCACAAGCGTCCAATAAGCTGCTGAAACTAATCGAAGAGCCAATCGGGAAAACGATTATTATATTGATTGCTGAAGATGAGGAGGCACTTCTAAGGACCATTACTTCCAGAACTCAAATGATCCGCGTTCCTCCTGTTGAGTTTTCAGAATTGAAGAAATACTTGGCAAAAAAAGGAGGAATTGACGAAGAGCGCGCTCAACAAATTGCTGCACTTTCTGAGGGAGATGTTTTGCAAGCAGAAGAAAAGCTACATTCATCGGAAGACGCAGAAGTGTACTTTAACTTATTTGTGACATGGATGCGAGCTTGTTATGAGGCAAACATTGAAAAAATGCACGCGTGGGTAGAGCAGGTTAGTGAAAGAAAGTTTGGAAGAGAAAGGCAAAAACAATTTCTAGAATATGCGCTAGAAGTAATGCGAGAAGGAATGATTCGAAACTATGCAGGATCAACATTGAAACGCTTTGATGGACCAGAGGGTAATTTCTTGCAAAAGTTTGCCCCTTTTGTGCATGAAAATAATGTTTTTGGGATTATGGAAATTTTGAATGATGCTCATTATCATGTTTCTAGAAATGCATATGCGAAAATACTTTTCATGGACATGTCAATGAAGTTTGCGAACTTGCTTCGAGTCAAAAAACGTACATTTGTTGGTTAAGGGTTTTACCCAAATTGTTTAACGAGACTAGCGCTTAGGTGCTATTGAATATATAAAATACTATGGGCTGTGCTACTTGCTCAAACAAGATAGATGGCGTCCCTAATGGCTGTAAATCCAACGGAAGTTGCGGCAATGGCGGATGCTCCAAATTAACCACCTTCAACTGGCTTGCAAACATGGCGCTGCCGGCTAATACAGAAATTTTCAATTGTGTTGAGGTTCGGTTTAAAAATGGGAGAAAAGAATTTTTCATTAATGCCGATCAATTTAGCCTGTACGAAGGCGATATTGTAAAGGTTGAAGCAACAACTGGATACGATGTAGGAGTCGTTTGCCTTACCGGAGAATTGGTGCGGTTGCAAATGCAAAAGAAAAATATTTTTTTACAGAAAGCCGATCTTAAAAAAATTCACCGAAAAGCGAATGAAAATGATGTAGACAAGTGGCTGGAAGGTAGAGCTAAAGAAACCGAAGCGATGTTGAATGCTCGTGCGGTTGCGAATGAGTTAAGGCTTAAGATGAAAATTTCTGATGTTGAATACCAAGGCGACTTGTCGAAAGCGGTGTTTTACTATACAGCAGACGAAAGAGTTGATTTTAGAGACTTGATTCGGAAATTGGCAGATACCTTCAAGGTTAGAATCGAAATGAAGCAAATCGGTGCTCGACAAGAGGCGGGAAGGTTAGGTGGAATAGGTTCTTGTGGAAGAGAGTTGTGTTGTTCCACCTGGTTAACAGATTTTAGGTCTGTTTCTACTTCAGCGGCTCGCTACCAGCAACTTTCATTAAACCCAACAAAATTAGCTGGGCAGTGCGGAAAGTTAAAGTGTTGTCTAAACTTTGAATTAGATACGTATGTGGATGAGTTGAAAAAGTTTCCGGATACAAAATTAAAATTGAAGACGAAAAAAGGGAATGCATTTTTTCAGAAGATGGATATTTTTGCTAATAAAATGTGGTATTCCTATCAAGATGAGCCGTATGAGTTTATTGAAATGACCTTGGACAGAGTAAAAGAAGTCATTGCGATTAACAAAAAAGAGGAGAAGGTAGATAGCCTTAAAGACTTTAGCACCGTCCTTGTAGAGGAAAAGCCTGATTATGAAAATGTTGTAGGGCAGGATGACTTGACTCGTTTTGACAAGCAGATGAAGCAAAAGAAACGTCGTCCAAAGAAAAAATCAGGCAATAAATCCGGCCAAGGACAATCTCAACAAGGGGGAAACAACAAACAAGCCCAAAATAAAGACAACCAGAATACTGGGGAAAGAAAAGGACCTTCGGCTAAGAAAAAACCGTTTAAAAAGCGACGACCGAACAACCGCAATAAGCCCAATAAAGACGCACAAAGCAAGCCAACTGAATGAATCGAATAACATCCATAGCAACGGTATTTTTGTTTTTGACTACCTTGGTAGCATGCGATAGTTCTACGGTTTTTGAGGAAAATTTGAGAATAAAAAATGCCACTTGGGAGCGCAATGAAAAGGCGTTTTTTGAGTTTGAAATAAAGGATACAGCAGCTATTTACGACTTATACCTGAACTTTAGACACGGAGGAGACTATCCGTATCAGAACATATATCTTTTTATTAAAAGTAAAAGCCCTTCAGGTAAAATCGCGAAAGATACTGCTCAAATGATTTTAGCAAATAACAAAGGACGTTGGATTGGTAAAGGGATAGGTGATATATTTGATTATCAGTTTCGGTTTAAACAAGGACCTTTATTTCCTGAAAAAGGCGAGTATTATTTTGAAATAGAGCAAGCTATGCGCGAAGAAAACCTGGACAACGTCACAGACATAGGAATTTCTGTAAAAAAAGTAAACGAATAAGCTTTGGAAAAAGAAAAACGAAGTTATCTAAAACTGGCAACCTTATTTTGGGTGTGTGTAATCTTACCTGTTTGTTTATTTGTGTTGCTTTTATTTTCAGCTGCCAACTCATGGTTCGGTTTTAAGCCCTTACCTAAAGTTGACGACTTGGTTAACCCAAAAAGTAACTTGGCAACAGAGGTATACACTGCAGATGGGAAAGTCTTGGGAAAATATTTTTATCAGAATAGGGTAAATGTAGACTATGATGCTATTTCTCCATTTATTGTAGAGGCGTTGGTTTCAACAGAAGATGAACGTTACTACAATCATTCAGGAATTGATTTGCAAGGATTAGCACGAGCAGTGTTTTATTTGGGAAAGAAAGGGGGAGCAAGCACAATTACCCAACAATTGGCAAAAATGCTTTTTTCAGGAGTGCCAAACTCTGCTTTGGGTAGATTAGGACAGAAACTACAGGAGTGGATTATTTCGGCCCAGTTAGAACGATTGTATACAAAAGATGAAATTATTGCGATGTATTTAAATCGCTATGATTTTGTTAATAACGCAGTCGGAATTAAGTCTGCGGCACAAGTGTATTTTGGAACGGTTCCGGACAGCTTAAAAATTGAAGAATCGGCCATGCTTGTCGGAATGCTGAAAAATTCCTCGTTGTTTAACCCACTAAGAAGACCCGATACTGTTAAACACAGAAGAAATGTAGTGTTGGGCCAAATGCTTAAGAATGAAAAAATATCGAAACAAGAGTTTGATAGTTTACGACTACTTGCGCTAAACTTTAGCTACTCCAAAGTCGATCATAAGGATGGAATTGCGCCATACTTTAGGGAGGTTTTACGAGCAGAACTTAAAAACATTTTCAATGAAAAGGACCAAGACGGTTTGCCGGTGTTGCGAAAACCAAATGGAGAAGCATATGATTTATACAGCGATGGATTAAAAATATATACTACACTGAGCTATAAAATGCAAGAATATGCAGAGTATGCAGTGAAAGAACACTTACGTTATCAGCTTCAAGACGATTTCTTTCGAGCATTGGCAAAGAAAAAGAACAACCCATTTAGTTCTGATCTGAAATCATCCGAGGTAGAACGAATAATGAACGCTGCGATTAAGAGAAGTGAACGGTATTTAATTATGAGTGGTTTGCAATGCGAGAATTGTGGAAGAAGAGGAAAAATACTTGCGGAGGAAGAAGTAGAAGGAGAATTAATGACCGTCTGTACAGCCGAGGATTGCGGACATCAAACGAAGCGATATACGGAGGAAGAGATTATGAAATCTTTTGATGTTCCGGTTCCAATGAAAGTGTTTTCATGGAAAGGCGACATAGATACCGTACTGAGTCCTAGGGATTCAATTCGATACTACAAGAGTTTTTTACAAGCAGGGATGATGAGCATGGAACCACAAACTGGTTACATAAGAACTTGGGTCGGTGGCATCGACTACGACAATTTTGCATATGATCATGTACGTCAAGGGAAACGACAAGTAGGGTCAACTTTTAAGCCTTTCGTTTATGCAACAGCTGTTGAGGCAGGCTTTTCTCCATGTTATGAGGTGCCTAATGTACCTTATGTTTTCAAGAAAGGAACGTTTGGTCTTTTAAAAGATTGGGCTCCAGAAAATTCTGATGGGGAATACGGTTATAACGTTTCTTTGAGATACGGCTTAGCTACCTCGATGAACACAATAACTTCTTGGGTGATGAAACAATTTGGTCCTGAGGCTGCGGTAAAAATGGCTCAAGATTTAGGAATTACTTCTGAATTACCCGCAGTACCTTCTCTTGCATTAGGCGTCGCTGATGTTTCTGTTTATGAAATGGTTGGAGCCTTTGGAACCTTCGCAAACAAAGGGGTTTATACCAAGCCACAATTTTTAGCTCGGATAGAGAATAAGGAAGGCGAAGTTATTGTAGAATACATTCCAGAGTCGCGAGAAGCGTTGAGTGAAGAAAATGCCTACGTGATGCTGAAATTAATGGAAGGAGTTACTTCTTACAATTACAACTCCGACCTCAAAAAGAACACAGCGGGTACCGGTATTCGAATAAAGTTTCCGAAAACGGAAGAACGGCCTTATGGGGGCATTCCTTATCCCATTGCAGGAAAAACAGGTACTACTCAAAATAACTCAGATGGTTGGTTTATTGGCATTACACCCGATTTAGTGACGGGCGTGTGGGTTGGAGCAGAAGATCGTTCCATTCGTTTTGATCGGACCTACTATGGCCAAGGTGCTAACACCGCACTACCCATGTGGGGTTATTTTATGAATAAAGTATACGCTGACTCCACCTTACAAATCTCTAAAGGAGACTTTGAAAAACCGGAAACTCCAATTTCTATTGAGTTAGATTGTAAAAAATATGGAACACCAACCGACTTTGGAACTGGTTCAGGAGGTGGAGTTGATTGGTCACAATAAAAAACACAAGATGAAAAAGGTTGTAAAAAATGCTGAAGAAGCAATAGCAGGAATCGAAAGCGGAATGACTTTAATGTTGGGGGGGTTTGGATTATGTGGAATTCCAGAGAAGTGCATTGAAACACTATCAAAAAAGCCGAAAATAACAGACCTGACCTGTATATCAAATAATGCAGGGGTGGATGATTTTGGTTTAGGATTATTGCTTAAAAACCACCAAATTAAAAAGATGATTTCTTCTTATGTAGGCGAGAATGCTGAGTTTGAAAGGCAAATGCTAAGTGGAGAATTAGAGGTAGAATTAACGCCTCAAGGAACATTAGCAGAAAAGTGCAGAGCTGGTGGAGCAGGAATTCCTGCATTTTTTACACCTGCAGGCTATGGAACTGAGATAGCAGAAGGAAAGGAAACAAGAGAGTACAAAGGTAAAATGTATATTTTAGAAGAAAGCTTGGTATCAGACTATTCAATTGTAAAAGCATGGAAAGGAGATACAAAAGGGAATTTAATATTTAAAGCGACCGCTAGAAACTTTAATCCGGTTATGGCTATGGCAGGTACCATAACGATTGCTGAGGTGGAACACTTAGTTGAACCTGGTGAGCTAGACCCTAATGAGATTCACACTCCTGGAATATTCGTTCACCGAATTTTTGAGGGGAAAAACTATGAAAAAAGGATAGAGCAAAAAACAATTTCTAAATAGTAAGTTATGTTAGGAAAAGAAGAAATAGCAAAGCGAATTGCACAAGAATTACAAGATGGCTGGTACGTTAATTTAGGAATTGGAATTCCAACCTTGGTTGCGAATTACATTCCAGAGGGAATAGACGTTACACTTCAATCAGAAAACGGTTTATTAGGTATGGGCCCTTTTCCTAAGGAGGAAAACATAGACGCTGACTTAATCAATGCGGGAAAACAAACGATTACAACCATGCCGGGCTCGGTTTTTTTCGACTCTTCTGACAGCTTTGCAATGATAAGAGCAGGTAAAGTTCAGCTGACCGTTTTGGGAGCCATGGAGGTAGATCAAAGTGGAGATATTGCGAACTGGAAAATACCTGGTAAAATGGTAAAAGGCATGGGCGGAGCGATGGACTTGGTTGCATCAGCTGAAAATATTATTGTGGCCATGATGCACACGAATAGAGCTGGGGAAAGTAAACTATTGAAGAAGTGTTCCCTTCCTTTAACAGGAGTTAATTGTGTTACCAAAGTTGTTACCAATTTGGCAGTGTTAGAAGTGAAAAATGGAGCTTTTCATCTATTAGAACGAGCGCCTGGCGTTACTGTTGAAGAAATTCAAAAAGCAACAGAGGGAGAATTAATAATCTCAGGGGAAATTCCAGAAATGAAATTGTAGATAATGCGAAAAATATACTTTCTTCTACTGATATTAATTAGTAGTCGAGTTTTTCCACAGATTTAAGTTCAGGTGATTTAATAGCCTTATTTTAACCCACCAAGGTTAATTTGACTAACCTTGGAAAAGAGAAATTTAAGTTATGTTTAGATGAGCTCGTAAAACAATAATTTTCAAAACGTTAAGGGTTGGGCGGGATTGGATAGATAGAAGTTTATTAACACATTAAGCCTTTAGAATCACTTAAATTTGGGATTGAAGTTCATGTTTTTACTAACAAATAGCATTAAAAACTGCAAAATCGTCGTTTTATTATGACTTATAAAAACATTAAAAAAAGGTGGTGAAACACCTATAAATTTAAAAATAGAAAAGTTTTTTCGCTAAAGAAAAGCCTACAAATTGCTTAGAAACAAAACCTTAATGTATGTTTATAGAACAAATGCTCTAAGTAGAAGTAAAAATCACATAAAAAAAGCTCATCAACGGTTTGCCAATGAGCTTTTTGAAAAAGAGTAATAAGGGTCTTATTTATCTCCAAAAGTGTAAGCAAAGCCAACACCTAAAACATATTTTAACTGCGTTCTAGGCCCAACTTCAGGAGTAGCTCCGTCAGCTCTAACCTTTGGTGTTCCGTCATCTTTTAATACTGCAATTTTAACATCGTCATCATAAATTAACGAAGTAGTAATTGAAGCACTGATGTATTTGTTTACTTTCATGTTCAATATATTATCCCAATTTACATCAATATTTTGTGGATTATTCGTATAGTTTGAAAACAACCCTAAGTTGGATTGATAGGTGATATTTTCCATAATCTGTTTTTTATAGTTCACCCTTAAATAACCACCTATTTCTAATCGAGTGTTCTCAAAATTAGTTACGGTACCATCATTATCAACTTTGAAGCCTTGAACTCCATAAGCTCCTTCAAACGCCAAAGAATCATCATTTACAACAGTATACTTGGCAGTGACCGGAGCAATAAAAAGCGTAAAGTTTTTATTGGGTTTGTAGTCCATTCCTAAAGCCCCTAAGAAATACGCTGGAGCCATAAAGTCTGAAATCCTAGTTGCACTATTGTTTGACTCAGAATAACCAACTGTAAATTGAGTTTGAAAGTCGAATAAAGCAGCGTAATACCAATTCTTACCCGCATCTCTTCCATACTTTGACGTAAATTGAAGCCGATCATCAGATTTTACGAAACTATTCCCTCCTTGTTTTACTTGACCAAATTGCATTACCAGTGTATTGTCCCAAGTAGATTTACCTTGTTTGTAATTTGCGAATAGACTAGAAAATCCAGCTAAAGAGATTGAGTTTTGCCCCCCTGCTGCCCAATTGGTTAGAGATACTTGGGTAAAGTTGATGTTAACCAAACCTCCTCTTTGCCATCCATCAGTTGAGTCTGTTGTGACTTTTTTTAGTTTTTTTTCGTCGTCTATTAAATCATCAACACCTTTAGTTACCTGAGTAAATCCATTTGCGCTGCCAATAACAAGAGCAAGAATTAAATATAATGTTTTCATAATCTTTTACTTTAAATTGGCTTGAAATTAGCTTTGTTGGTGCACATGCACGTCCATTTGTGGAAAAGGAATATTTATCCCTTGTTTATTAAATTCATTATAAATTTTCTCATTTGTTTCCATAGATACTGGCCAGTAGTCTCCCGAGTTCACCCAAACTCGTGTCGCTAAATTCACAGAACTATCAGCCAAAGCGGAAACTTGAATAAAAGGGGCAGGGTCTTTAAAGACTCTTTCATCTGAGGTTAAAATATCCAGTAGGATTTTCCTTGCCTTTTCAATATCGTCCCCGTACCCAATTCCAACTGTCCAATCTACTCTTCTTGTCGGCTCTGTTGAGTAATTTATTAATGCGCCAGTTGATAAACCTCCATTAGGAATGATAATTGTTTTATTATCAGGGGTTTTTAAGATAGTGTTAAATATTTGTATAGAAGACACAGATCCGGAATAGCCTTGAGCTTCAATAAAATCTCCTACCTTAAATGGCTTTAAAATTAAAATGATAACACCACCCGCAAAGTTTTGTAGTGTTCCTGAAAGCGCAAGTCCTACCGCTAAACCAGCAGCACCTAAAATTGCTACAAATGATGTCATTTCGATTCCCATCATGCTCAGGACAGAAACAACCAAGAAGACCTTTAAAAGGGTGTTCAACATACTACTTAAAAAAGGGCGTAAAGAAGGGTCTACCTCTATTTTCTCTAAAGACTGATTAAAAAATTTGCTAATTCTTTTTACGATCCACAAGCCGACTATAAGTGTAATAATCGCTCCAATAAGTTTTGGGCCATATTGCATCACAAAGTCCATAATGTAGCTTGTGTATTGTTCCATATTTCCCATATTTAATATTTTTTATGATTTAAGCTGCGAAATTAGAATATCTATTCAAACAATCAAGCATGTAAACTGCTTCCTTTATTATTATGAATCGACTTTTATTTGTCGCTGTTTTTAGCGCAATATTTTTATTGATTGACTATTACGCCTTTCAAGCAGTTAAAGCCCTAACAGCCAACCATTTCGAAAACTTTCAAAAAGGGATAAAAATTATTTATTTTTTGATAATGTTGTTGGTAATTGTCGCGATAATTATTTACAATTTTGGGAACCCTGATGGTATATCGAGGCATGCGCGAACAGCTTTAATGTCATTTGTTTTCATCAACGTTTTAGCAAAATTATTTTTAGGCCTGTTCGTATTCATAGATGATATTCAACGATTCATACGGTGGGTGATCATGAAGTTATCGAATCCGGAAACAGAAACCTCAAACGAGGGCATTTCAAGATCTAAATTTTTAGCAACAACGGGATTAATCGTCGCGGCTGCTCCAATAGTCTCACTAAGTTGGGGAATCATAAGCGGAGCTCATGATTACAGAGGTAGAAGAATTAAGCTTCCTATAAAAAATCTCCCCAAAGGACTAGAAGGTCTTCGAATAGGGCAATTGTCCGATATTCATTCGGGGAGCTTTTGGAATAAAACTGCTGTAAATGGAGGTGTTCAAATGTTAGCAGACGAAAAGGTTGATTTAGCATTTTTTACTGGTGATTTGGTGAACAACAAGGCAATAGAAATGCAAGAGTGGGGTAGTGTTTTTTCAAAAGTTAATCCACCCTTGGGTGTTTACTCTGTATTCGGGAATCATGATTACGGAGATTACGTTCAATAGGAAAGTCAAGCACAAAAGCAACGAAACTTAGAGGACTTGGTTACCATTCATAAAAATATGGGATGGAACCTATTAATGAACGAGCATAAGTCAATACGCATAGATGGAGAAACTTTGAACGTTATTGGCGTGGAGAATTGGGGAGCGAAAGCCCGATTTCCAAAGTATGGGAAGTTAGATCTCGCTATGCAAAATTTACCTGATTCTTCGGTTAATTTACTCTTGTCTCACAACCCAAGTCATTGGCAGGCAGAAGTGTTACCAAAGTATAAGAATATTGACTTAACACTCTCAGGACATACACATGGAATACAATTTGGAATAGACATTCCGGGGTTTAAGTGGAGTCCTGTTCAGTATATTTATGATGAGTGGGCCGGTCTCTATCAATCGGCAGAGCAATACCTATAAGTGAATAGAGGTTTTGGATACATTGGCTATCCAGGAAGAGTAGGAATACTACCTGAAATAAGCGTGATAACATTAGAGCGAGGATAATTCCTCGAACAATTTTAATATATTTAACGTCTCATTGTAAGTAATTTATGAAATATCTTATTCTTAGTGTCATTGCTTTGACCTTTTTAATGTCTTGCGAATCAGAAAATGTAGATGACTTGCTGCCACCCGCGAAAGTGCAACCTGTAAGTAATTCAACCGATTCAACCGCTACAGATACAACTGCTTCAGGCGGGGCGACGGTTTCATTCGCAAGAGACATAAACCCTTTGATCCAGTCAACGTGTGCTACTCCAGGTTGCCACGCTGCAAGAGCTAACTCACCTGAATTAACAAGTTACACGTTAATCGAGGCATCCAAAGATAGAGTTATTAGTAGGATACGTTTAGGATCAATGCCTCCAAGTGGTCCTCTACCTCAAAGACAAAAAGATTTAATCCAAACCTGGATTGATGAAGGAGCTTTAAACAATTAGACATGAAAAAAGGCATACTAGCACTTTTATTAGGGTTTTCACTTTCAACTTTTTCGCAAGAATTAGTCAGCGAAACATTTGACGACACAAGAGTAGTGAACGGACATTCAGTTGAAACCAGTAAAGAGGGGTCTATGAAGTTCATCATCGCTCATCGTTTTGGGCTAATAAATGGAGGATTATATGAACTATACGGCTTAGATCAATCTACTATTCGCCTAGGGTTTGATTATGGGTTGACGGATAACATCACCATCGGAATTGGTCGTAGTTCTTTTCAAAAAACAATCGACGGCTTTTTAAAATTCAAAGTTCTATCTCAAAAAATAGAAGGCGGCTCACCAATTTCCGTCACTTGGCTAAGCACATCTGACTATAATACCTTAAAAGAACCTTACGGTCTTGAAGGATTAAGCGGAACCTTACGCTGGTCCTTTTCCCACCAAATGTTAATTGCAAGAAAGTTTGGAGAAAGGTTTTCGATTCAAGTAATGCCAACCTATTTGCACCGAAACTTGACACCAAGCAGTGAGATGAATAATGACATTTTTTCAATTGGTTCTGCAGGTCGAGTGCGTTTAACGCAGATGTTGAGTTTTAAAGCGGAATATTATTTTGCGTTGCCAAATCAATTATCAAATGCAAACACAAACTCTTTAGCTTTAGGATTTGATATTGAAACAAAACACCATGTATTTCAATTGCACGTTGGCAATTCAAGGGGAATGACAGAGAAGTTTTTTATTTCTGAGACATATGGAGAATGGAATAAAGGGGATATTATGTTGGGTTTTAATATCACTAGGGATTTTCAGGTAAAAGGAAGAAAGTATAAATAAGAATTCGAAAGATGAAACCTACAGCGAGAAATACTAAGTTTTTTCTTTTCACTTGCACAGTTGCATCGTGCTTTCTTATGGTTCTTGCTTTAAAATCGCCAGAAGTTGCGTTTAGTGAAGATACTCCCATTTCACAAGTATTAGTGGCGCTGGGCGAAAGCTTACCAAAGCATGCAAGGCCTAAAGCAACAGCCAAACAGATTCAACAAGGCAAAGATTTAATCTTTACAGGAAGAACAATTGGTCCTAACGGTAAAAAGTCTAAATACATCAGTCGATTTTATACATGCACCTCTTGCCATAGTCCTGTAAAGGAAGACCCTAGTGTGGCTTCTTTTGATCCACAAGCAAGGTTAGACCATGCTGAAGAGAATGGATTGAAGTTTCTGCAAGGAAGTACGTTTTATGGAATAGCTAACCGTGAGAGCTGGTATAACGACGATTACGAAAAAAAATATGGGGACCTGGTTAAACCTGCACGTAACAGTTTAGCTGAATCAACTCAATTATGTGCAAAGGTTTGTTCGTCTGGGAGGTACTTAGAGGAGTGGGAGTTAGAAGGAATATTGGCATATTTTTGGAACAACCAGTTAAAAATAAAAGACTTGGAGTTGTCTGAAAAAGAAACATATAGAGTTATTAACTCGAAGGATAAATCAGAAAGTATCGCGCTGCTTAAAAAGAAATATGCAGTTAAGTCTCCCGCAACATTTGGTAGCTCACCCAAACGTCAAGACTTGGGCTTTGAAGGAATACAAGGGAATCCTGAAAATGGCAAGAAGATATACGAGTTAAGTTGCATGTCTTGTCACCAGGACGGAGGAGTCTCTGGAGTAGCTTTCACGAATTCGAAAGTAGATTTCCAAAAGTTTAGAAGAAGCATTGGGAAGAAAACGGATTATAATTTATACGATATTATTAGAAAAGGGACATATGCGGGACAAGGAAAACCAAGGTATATGCCCCTTTATCCGAAAGAGCGAATGAGTGATCAGCAGCTGGAAGACTTAAGAGCATATATTGAAGTAGAGTCGAATTAATTTCAACTGAAGTAAAACATCATTCCATTTTGTTGGTTATTTTTATAATTCGCAATTCAACCAAACCAAAGAGGCTATTTTGCCGAAGAACTTAAGTTCACAAACTTTTTAACTATAAAAAGATGAATTTTAACACGGTTGATTTACAGCAAGAGCTTGAAAAAATCAAGAAAAAAACGAAGGTAACTGTTTTAGATGAGGTTCAGCAAATCCTTAATGAGGATATCGAGAAAGAGTTGGAAATCACTAATAAGTTGCAAGGCAGGTCCACATATAATACCGACTTAGATTTTTCGAAACTTGATTCAAACAACATTTATTCATTAGAGCAAATAAGACAAATTTGCGTTAAATACAGGCTTCGTTTTTTAGATTCTAAAGCATTTATAGGAGAAATACCAGCGGAAGGAATTTCAAAAATTAAGGCTTTAGAAAAAACACTAGGACACCCTGTAGATGGGTTTAAGATTGTTGCTCCGAAGAAACTTTTTCAGTTAGAAGACAAGGATTCAGACCCCTTACTTTTCTTGCAACTAGCAAATGATAAATTTTATTTTATTCACAAATGGGGAGGGGAATTAAATCGTTTTCGAGCATTATTAGCCACTCCTTTAAGGAGTTTCATGTCTATGTTTTGGACCTTGTTGGCAGTTGCGTTCTTGTTTTCTTTGGCAATCCCAACAGCCAGTATCGATGTATTTGTTTTCTTGTTCGTGCATAGCTTCATTGCCATATGTGGAATAGCCTGTATGATTATTTTTATGATACGAGAGAATTTTAGCGATGCCGAATGGAACAGCAGATTTTTTAGCTAGGAGTCTGACTTTTTGGTACTAATTTTGATTCTAAAAACGGCATGAAAAAGATAGTTTTTGTTGTGCTAATTAGTTTGTTTCTCGGATTTTCAACTTCACCAAAGAAGTTCAAGCTATCTATTAAAGTAGAAGGGATTTCAGAGGTCAAAGGCAATCTTGGCATTTTGTTGTTTAATTCAGAAGACGGTTATCCTGAGACAAGTACAAAAGCACTTAAAAGCTACACGGTAAAAGTTGAGAGTGAGTCAATGACCATAGAGTTGGGAGAGTTTGTTAAAGGGGAGTATGCCGTTACCTTAATGCAAGATAAAAATATGAATGGGCGCATGGATAAAAACATGATTGGCATTCCGAAAGAACCCTTCGGTTTTACTAAACTAGAATCCATTCCATTTGGCACTCCGTCATTTGATGAGACCAGGATTGTTCTTGTTAAGAGCACAGTAGAAAGAATTAAAATGATGGAAATTTAATTTCCCTTCTGACTGTCAGCGTATCCAAATACTTTTTGAAGCAGACCTGTTGTTCGTTCAACGGGATTAGCTCTTATTGCAGATTCTTCCTGTGCAATTTTTGTTAATAGACCTTGGATCGCTTTTTCTGTTACAAAAGAAGTTAGGTCTGGGTTCATTTTTGTTACTAGAGGAATTGTATTGTAGGTCGAAATCACATCATTCCAATATTTTGTTGCGTTCACTTTATCCAACGAAGCCTGTATTATTGGTTGAAAAGCGGCTTGGAGTTGAGAGTTTGTTTTACCTTTCAAATAGTTTGTTGCTGCCATGTTGTCGCCCATGAGAATGTTTTTCACATCTGCGAAAGTCATTTCTTTAATGGCGTTTACGAATAGAGGTCTTGCTTCTGTTACTGCGTCTTCTGCCGCTCTGTTTAACGAAACTATTACCTTATCTACTTCGCCCCCTAGCCCTAAGTCACGCAATGTTGTTTCTATCTTTTAAGCATCTTTTGGGAAGGGATGAGGGCTGTTTAAATAACCTCCGGATGCAGAAAGGCTAGATACTCCATTAGTGGCTCCTTTTACTAACTTCTTTCAATCCATTTCCCATTTCTAAATTAGAAGGAATGCTACTGCTAGAAGTTCCTGATTCATTTAATACATCTTCAACTCCTTTCATTATTTCATTCATTGTTCCGCAAGAAAGAATAACAGAGGAGAATAGAGCGACAGAAGCGATTTTAATATTCATAGTATTTTTTAGATAGATTTGGGTAAGATTTTAGTTGGAGCGAATTTCGTTATTGTTTTTGTATTTCGTGTTCCCACAATAACTTTCCGCTTGCGTCGAAGGTTTTTAGTAATAAAACTCGGTGTTCGTTATCACCAGAAACAGTAATAGAGCCAAAGTTTTGAGTTGCTACGTGGGTCCCCTTCACTTGATTGTTGTTTCCTTCGTGTTCTGAATCGAAGGCTTTTGATGCCATGGGAGAGGAGGTAAAATCATAGAGTGCGGTCCCATTTTCTAATTGCAACTTGCTTAATTCCGTTTTGTGACGATCTCCTGTTAAGAATACAATGTTTTTCAGCCCCTCACTTTCAATTAAACTCAATAAATAATCTCGTTCTTCAGGATAGGTAGCGTGATTTTCATAGACTCCAGCATCACTTATAAACTGTCCTCCGACAACAACAAATTTAAAATTAGCCTTACTGTTTACCAAGGCATCAACTAACCATTCTATTTGCGCCTTTCCAAGAATTTCTCGTTTTCTTGTTTTTCTTTCGTTTGGGCTTCTAAAAAAACGGTTATCCAACAAAAAGAATTCAACATCTTGGTAGCTAAACTGAGTAGTAATTCCTGATTGGCCATTTACCCCATAGGTTGGGTTCGCCCAGAAATCCTTGAAAGCTTGTAGGGTAATATCTTTATTCACGAAGCTGCGATCAGCATCGTTCGGACCAAAGTCGTGGTCATCCCAAATGGCATAATGCGTTGTGTTTTGCCAAAAAGATTGAAGTTCTGGTTGAGATTTAAAATCTGTGTATCTGTTATAAACACCTGTTTTAGATCGCCACTCTCCTTTTCTAAGGTAAATGTTATCGCCTAGCCACAACATAAAATCTGGCTTAGTTTTTTGAATACTGCTAATTATATCTAGCGACCTTCCGAATGATTCTTCAACTTGTGCGTTTTGCTCCTCATTGATGTAAGTGCAACTTCCAAAGGCTAAACTATAATTAGGAAGGTTTCTCGTATCCAAGATTTGTGGGGTTGTAAAGGTGCCTTCAAAAAGGAGCTTCCCAGAAGATGTTATAGTATAATTGTAAAGTGTATTTGGATTTAGTCTTTCAAATTGTATTGTAATAGTGTTCCAGTTTTCTTGGTGCGTATTGGCAATAATGGTTTGGCTAGCTTCACTTTTAGAAGAATACATAATGCTAAGGACACTTGGAACTTCGGTCTGTAGCCAAATTTTAGTTTCTTGTGGGGTTTGGTGACCTATCATTGGTCCCGATAGAATTTGACTAAAACCGAAGGCTGATATGAGAAGAAACTGCGCTAAGAAAAAATATTTCATGGGTTAAAAATAGCATAAAAAAACCTCCAAAATCATACTGCTTGCACAGCATGACCTTGGAGGCATTTATAGAGTTGCACGTTTTACTGTGCAGCTTCTTCTACTTCTTCAGCAGCTTCTTCCATCATTTCACCTGCAGCGTTAGCAGTAGAATCAGCAACAACTTCTACAGAATCAGCAGTAGCTTCAACCGTTTCAGTTACTTCTTCCATGGTAGAGTTCATCTCATCCATTAACTCTTTTGCTTCTTCATCAGCATTAGAATCTTCTTTTTTAGCGTCACCGCAAGCTACAGCTGAAAACATAGCAGCTACAGCAAATAAAGTTAAAAACTTTTTCATCTTTTGTTGTATTGTTGATTAGCGACAAATGTAGATAATTATGAACTAATTATAAAATAAGTTTAAGTTAAACTTGTCTTTATTTATAATATAAAGATTTTTATCTTTGGGAAACGTAAATTAAACCTAACAAAATAAAATTATTATGGCTTTTGAATTACCAAAATTAAATTATAGTTATGACGCTTTAGAGCCGCATATTGATGCGCGAACAATGGAAATCCATTATTCTAAGCACCATGCAGGATATACATCAAAATTAAATGCTGCAATTGAAGGAACATCAGATGAAGGAAAGTCAATTGAAGATATCATTTCTGCAGGAAATTTATCTGCTGCAGTTCGAAATAACGGGGGTGGTTTCTATAATCACTCACTATTTTGGGATATTATGTCTCCAAATGGCGGTGGCACTCCGACCGGAGAACTAGCTGAGAAAATTAATGAGGCCTTTGGTTCTTTTGAAGAGTTCAAAACAGAGTTTAGCAATGCAGCAGCAACCCAATTTGGTTCAGGATGGGCTTGGTTGTGCTACAAAAATGGCAAATTAGAGGTTTGTTCTACTCCAAATCAAGATAATCCAATTATGCAAGAGGGTTGCGGAGGAACACCCATTCTAGGAATTGATGTTTGGGAGCATGCATACTACTTGAACTATCAAAACAGAAGACCGGACTATATTAATGCATTTTTTAATGTGGTAGACTGGAACAGAGTAGCTGAGCATATGAATAATGCCAAATAAGTTACACCAACTTTTACTGATATTAATTTTTGGAATATCTACTACTTCGGTTGCTTCAACCACGGTAGTAGATATTTCTATTTTACAGCAAACTGAATTTCTAAATCAAATTGATTTAACGTTTGAAAACGACGAAACTGTCGTGGTTCAACCTAAATTTCGAAAGCTGAAAGCGGTTCTGTTGGCTGTGTTTTTAGGTCATTTTGGAGTGCACCGAATCTATTTGGGAACAAATGAAAACGTACCAATAGTTTATTCTTTAACGCTTGGTGGAGGGTTTGGCTTGTTGCCTCTTTTTGACATTATAGCAATTCTCACTACGAAAGACTTAGACGAATATGCGAACAACAACAAGGTTTTTATGTGGAGTAAGAAAAAGACAGATTAAGTTAATAGGCGATTACATTGCTTTTTAAAATAATAGAGTAATCCACCAAAAAGAACAATCGAAACTATTGGGAAGTAGGTAGTTTCCTCGGAGGTTCCGATTTCCTCTAACTTTTCTCCCATCCCGTTTTCTTTTAAATAGAAAGAAATCAAAACGGCACTAGTATTATTAATAAAGTGTCCTAAAATCGGTAACCACAAACTTTTCGACCAATAAAATAGATAGCCAAAAAATGCTCCTAGTAAAAGTCGAGGTAAAAAACCAAAAAATTGGAAATGAATAAAGCTAAAAAGGAAAGCTGCCCCCCAAATTCCCCAATGCGGATTCTCACTTTTTCCGATTAAAGTCTGTTGTAGTACTCCTCTGAATGCTAACTCTTCACCTACAGCAGGCAAAACTCCAATAAGTAGAATGTTAATGAATAGGTCAACATAGGTGAGCATATTCAAAAGAGCGTCTGTTTTCTCAGTTGCACCACCCTCCGCACTCCGCATCCAACCTTCAAGCCCCGACAACCAATCGGGAAGGTGCATAAGTTTATTTAGCTCAACAGTGAAGTTAAGTATGGGTAAAAACAATACAAAGAGTAGAAAGAGAATCGGCAATAGTTGAATGGTTCTAAGCTCTTTCAAGCGGAAGAAGTCAAGAATAGGAAAGCGATAAATGAAGCAATATAGCAGTGGTGGGAGAACGAACAGCCCAAAGCTATTCATAAAGAGCAACACTTTAACGAAAGCAACATTTTCTTCTGTACCTAAATTATCGACAATGGATGATATGTTTCCAAAGGCAACCCCGCTGAGTAAATGAACAACTAGAAATGACAATAAAGAAAAAATAAAACCTGAACCCAAAGAGAGCGCCGTGTACACCAATAATTTCGAAATTTTACTATCGAGTGTGCTCAAATGTGAAAAAGGGATTATTGGTTAACTTTGAAAAAAATTAGCATTTTGCCAAAGATAGGAAATATTGACCTTGGGGACTTCCCGCTACTGCTTGCGCCAATGGAAGACGTTAGTGATCCCCCTTTTCGAGCACTTTGTAAAGAACAAGGCGCAGACCTTATGTATACCGAGTTTATTTCATCTGAGGGATTAATCCGAGATGCCGTAAAAAGCACCCAGAAGTTAGACATATTTGAATATGAACGACCTATCGGAATTCAAATATTTGGGAATGACATAGAGTCTATGAAAAAGGCTACAGAAGTAACGCAAGCCGCCAACCCTGACATTATTGATATTAATTATGGATGCCCAGTTAAGAAAGTAGCTTGTAAAGGAGCTGGAGCCGGAATTTTGCAAGACATTCCAAAGATGGTGAAGATGACGGCCGAAATTGTGAAGTCAACCAATTTACCCGTTACGGTTAAAACGAGACTAGGTTGGGACGAAGACACCAAATACATTGTTGAAGTGGCTGAACGACTTCAGGATGTTGGGATTCAGGCAATATCGATTCATGGTAGGACGAGACAACAAATGTACAAAGGCGAGGCAGATTGGAGTTTAATTCGAGACGTGAAGGAAAATCCAAGAATGAATATTCCAGTATTTGGCAATGGTGATGTGACTACACCAGAAATTGCTTTGGAAAAAAGAAACACCTATGGCGTAGACGGTGTAATGATTGGAAGAGCAAGTATAGGTTACCCTTGGATTTTTAGAGAAATGAAGTGTTTTTTTAAAACAGGAGAACATTTGGCACCTCCAACCATGGCAGAAAGGTTAATTGCTGCAGAAAGACATTTAGAAATGTCAGTGAAGTGGAAAGGAGAAAGAGTGGGAATCAATGAAATGAGAAGACACTATACGAACTATTTTAAAGGCATCCCTAATTTCAAAGAGCACCGCATGAAGTTGGTTACTCAGGATTCATATGAAGTAATTAAGGAGGTTTTCGAGGAGATTAAGGCAAATTATTCAGGAGAAGAGATGGCGCTTGTTTAAATTGTTAAGTGGTTGACACTTTTGTTAAATTTCGCACCGGATACCAAGAAGTTAAAAGCCCTATAACGATTACAGTAATTAGAATGTATACCAATTCTATGGGGTTAATATGAACAGGGTAAAAATCTACGATTCCACCTTCCAGTCGAATTAGCCCAACATGTTCTTGAAGTAAACAAACAATTACACCAAGAATTAAGCCTGATAGCGCTCCTGTTAAATTAATTAACATCCCTTCTAAAAAGAAGATACTTCGAATCAGCTTTTTATTGGCTCCTAAGTACAATAACGTATTAATATCTTTCTTTTTATCGATGATTAACATGCTTAACGAGCTTAAAATATTAAAGGCCGCAATAATCAATATAAAGATTAGAATAAGGAAGGTTACCCACTTTTCTGTTTTATTGGTTTTATAAAGTATTTGGTTGAACTCTAGTCTCGACTTTACCGAAAACGTATCTCCAAAAAAAGCGGCTAACTCTTTTGACAATTCTTCCAAGTTGGCGCCCTTTTCCGCTAAAATCTCGATGGAGCTAATTTCGTTCTCATATTGTAGCAGATCTTGCGCAAACCCCAACGAAGTGATAATGTATTTATTATCATATTCAGGGCTCAAGTAAAAGATGGCAGCTGGAGATATTTGCTTTCGATACACCGAATTCATGGCATTTAACGTCGACATTTTTCCCCTTTTAGGAGCATACATTGTTAAATTTTCAACGCCTGTGTTAACATTCAAGTTTAGTTGTAATGAGATGCCGTAACCTATAATCGCATAGTTGATGTTATTTTCTTTCAAAATGGTTCTGCCTTCAACAACGTTGCTGTCAATTTTGCTCATGGCGAGGTAACTCTCATCAACTCCTTTTAGTTGAACAATAGTCTGCTGTTTTTTATATCGAACTCCGCACACCTCTTTTAATACGCGAGTGTAACTTGCCACACCGGGAATCTCTTCTAATTTATCGTAATCTATAATTTTGGAATCAAATGTCTTACCTTCTTTCAGTTCTACTCTAACGTCAGCGTCAAATGATTCAAAAAGCGACTCTACTAGCTGCTCTAGGCCATTAAATGCAGAAAGAACAACGACCAAGGCGAAAGTCCCAATGGCGACACTAAACACTGAAATCCAAGAAATAATGTTAATAGCATTTTGTGATTTTTTTGCCACCAAATATCGCTTAGCGATGTAAAACGGTAAGTTCAAAATGTTACTTTAGGAGCTTATCAATTTTCTCGGCATAATCGAAAGAGTCGTCTAAATAGAAAAACAACTCAGGAATATGCCGCAGCTGCTGTCCTACTTTTTTACCAAGTATGTATCGAATTTCTTTTGTGTGTTTTCGGATCTCTTCAATTACCTCCTCTCTATTATTTGAAGGAAATAGACTAAGGTAACTCCTTGCAACACCTAAGTCTGGGCTCACCCTAACTTGAGTGACTGAAATCATCAGATTAACCGAAAGACTAAGCTCTTTCTTTGTAAAAATATCTCCAATTTCTCGTTGCAATAGTCGAGAAACTTTTTGTTGTCTAATGCTTTCCATAATGAATACAAAGTTAATAATTCAAAACGCTATAAAAGTCACTCTCGGCAGTGCCTTCTAAATTGACTAATTTCGCATAAATTCTTAGCTCTCATGAAAATTAGCGGATTCAGTTTCGGAAGAAATACTTCTAAATTATATTATCCAATAAAAGAGTCAATTTTATCCATTTTGCCAATTTGTGATGAATTTATCTTTGTGTTGGGAAAAGGAGATGAGGACGATAATACGTTGGAAATTTTAGAAAGTATTGATTCTCCTAAGTTGAAACTTATTCATACCGAATGGGATACAGAAAAATTTCCCAATGGAACTGAAAATGCACACCAAACAGACATTGCCATATCACACTGTACGGGAGATTGGTTGTTTTATGTTCAAGCTGATGAAGTGGTTCATGAGAAGTATCTACCAATAATTCAAAAACGATGCGAAGATTTGTTGGACCATGCTGAGGTTGAAGGATTACTGTTTAAGTACAAACATTTTTTTGGCGATTATGAACATTACATTAATCATCATGGATGGTATCAAAATGAAATACGAATAATTCGAAATAGACCTGATATTCATTCATTTGAGTCAGCACAATCGTTTCGAAGGATTCCCCAATTTGATGGGAAAAGCTACCGTAAACAAGAGGGCACTCATTTACTAAAAGTGGCTCCGCTGGATGCATATATCTATCATTATGGTTGGGTTCGTCCACCAAAGTACATGCAAAGCAAAAAGAAAGCCCTGGACAGTATTCACAAAGGAGATAAAAAGGCGGAAAGTTTGTACAAAGAGCGCGGGGATGATTTTGACTATGGTCCGCTGAAAAATATGTTACAATTTAAAGAAACTCACCCTGCTGTTATGGCAGATAAAATGAAAGATTTTTCTTGGGCATCTTCTTTGAACTACACAAATAACAAAAAACCCAATCGCCCGCCTTTTAAACACGAGAAATTAAAGTACAGGTTAATTTCTTGGGCAGAAAGAAACCTAAACGGAGGGAAACATTTTTTCCCTTTTAAAAATTGGAAGCTATTGGATATTTAATTTCTTTACATGAAGAGTTTAATTAAGATTTTAAGGTACATAAAGCCTTACAAGACTTTTGCAGTTTTAAGTGTACTGTCAAACATAATCTCGGTGATTTTTCACCTTTTATCGCTGCTTGTTTTAATTCCATTTTTACAATTACTTTTTGGGAAAACAGAGCCCGTTACTGCTGCTCCTGAATTTTCTTGGACCTCTGATTATGTTTCAGATTACATTAGTTTTCAAATGACACCGTACATTGAAGCCAATGGTTTGATGGGAGCGCTGTATTACCTGTGCATTGCAGTAGCGGTATTATTTTTTGCCAAGAACTTGTTTCGGTATTTATCTAAGTTTTTCTTGGCGTTCATTCGCAGTGGAGTAGTTAGGGACATTCGTTCAGATATTTATGCAAAAATTCTTATCCTCCCACTTTCCTTTTACTCAGAAGAGAGAAAAGGAGACATCATTAGCAGAATTACGGGGGATGTTCAAGAAGTAGAGTGGTCCATTATGAACTCTTTGGAAATGCTTTTTAGAGATCCTATTTCCATTATTCTGTCGTTGGTATTTATGGTTAGTGTAAGTCCTGAATTGACTGTTTTTTCTTTTATATTATTGCCTATTAGTGGATTAATTATTGGAAGAATTGGCAAGAGCTTGAAAAAAACTTCAGCTAAGTTGCAAGTGAGAATGGGTGAGCTGTTGTCCAACGTAGAAGAGACGCTAACGGGCTTAAGAATCATAAAGGCTTTTAATGCAGAGAAAGAAGCGAATCAGAGATTTACCGGTCAGAATGAATTGTATAGAAATACCATGCTTAGTATGTTTCGAAAGCGAGACTTGGCTTCACCAATGAGTGAGTTCCTAGGCTCTTTGGTAATGGTTACCTTGTTATGGTTTGGAGGCTCAATGGTGGTAGACCCAGACATTAGTTTCGACGGGCCAGACTTTATAGCATATATCGCTATGTTCTCTCAATTGCTTAACCCAGCTAAATCTCTTTCTACAGCGTATTATAACATTCAAAAAGGGGCAGCTTCAACTGAACGAATCGACGCTGTTTTACAGGCAGACAGGAAAATTTTTGACAGAGAGAACGCTCATTCTAAAAATACATTTGAAAGGGAATTAAAATTCGAGAATTTGAGTTTTGCCTATGAAGAGAAGGAGGTGTTGACAAACATTAATTTAAGCATTCCGAAAGGGAAGACGATTGCGCTTGTTGGACCATCTGGAGGTGGAAAGTCAACAATGGCAGATTTGTTACCACGCTTTTACGATGCCAAAACAGGCGTAATCACTATTGATGGCGAAGATATACGAAACGTAAGAATTAAGGATTTACGTGCTTTAATGGGAATTGTTTCTCAACAATCCATTTTGTTTAATGATTCTGTGTTCAATAACATTGCATTGGGCGTTGAGAACCCAACCATGGAAAAAGTGGTAGAAGCTGCAAAAATTGCCAATGCTCATGAGTTTATAGAGAAATTACCTGAAGGTTACCAAACTAACATTGGCGATGGAGGTGGAAAATTATCGGGTGGTCAGAAACAGCGATTAAGTATTGCTAGGGCGGTGCTAAAGAATCCTCCAATCATGATTTTAGATGAAGCCACCTCTGCATTAGATACAGAATCTGAAAAATTAGTTCAAGACGCGCTATTCAAATTAATGCAAAATAGAACGTCTATTGTAATTGCTCACAGACTCTCCACAATCCAGAGCGCAGATGAAATTGTGGTGATAGAAAATGGGCAAATAGTTGAGCGTGGCAATCATGCAAATTTGATTCAGCAAAACGGTATCTATAAGAAATTGACGGATTTGCAAGCATTTTTGTAATATTGTTTGTTAAATTATATTAAATTTATCCTTCCATAATTAGTTAGTGCACACACGTTGAGGTCTCTATTGTGCATAGATGTTAGGTTATTTTGTATTTTAACAACCAGAATATGTTACGATTTAAACGAATTTCTTCCTATGTAATCGCCTGTATTGCATTAGTTTCTTTAGCTATTTTGCCTTCAAAATTAACGGCCCAGGTCGCTGAAGGAATAAATTACCAAGCAGTTGTTAGAGATGCTAGTAATAATGTTTTGGGAAATACTGATATTTCTGTTCAGTTCAGCATTGTTGCAAACTCAGCAACGGGCTCTATTGAATATAACGAGAAGCTATCAAAACAACGAGCAACGAATGTTACTAAGTATTTAATTTCGATGGGATTAGACCCTAAAAATGTTATAGCAAACCACTATGGTGAGTTAAAGCCTGTGGTAGATTGTGATAAAAAGCCATGTGACGACGCCGACCATGCATTAAACCGAAGAACGATGCTAAAACTGATTAAATTATAATGATAGCAATGCTTTATCTTGCAATTATTTTTCCGGCGATTTGGGCGGATATCATTTTGTTATCTGTCGTTATTGCTGCCTTTTATTTTTTGTACAGGAGCCGAATTATTAGAATCCAAAAGCAGAAAGATCTTTTAGAGTCTCAAGTCAAGCAACGGACGATTGAAATTATTAAGCAAAAAGAGCAGGTTGAAAAGCAGAAAAGAATGTTGGAGGAAGAGAAGACTAAAACTGAAAAGTTATTGCTCAACATTCTTCCAAGAGAGATGGCCGACGAACTTAAAAATAAGGGGAAATCAAAAGCTAGAAAGTACCGATCTTCAACAGTTATGTTTACTGATTTCGAGGGGTTTACAAAACTAGCAGAGCAATATAAACCGGAAGATTTAGTAGCAGAATTAGACAGTTACTTCATTAAGTTCGATGAGATCGTTAATAAGTACAACGTAGAAAAAATTAAAACAATTGGTGATGCGTACATGGCCGCAGGAGGTGTTCCAATACGAAATAAAAGTAATGCCATAGATACGACCCTTGCAGCTCTTGAAATACAAAGAGCCATGCTAGAAATAAAAGAGAAGAAAAGCGAGCTAGGAGAAGTTGGATGGGATTTGCGAATTGGCTTACATACAGGGGCTTTAATTGCCGGAGTAGTAGGGATTAAAAGATTCGCTTATGACATATGGGGAGATACGGTAAACATTGCTGCTCGTATGGAATCAAGCGGGCAGATAGGGATGGTAAATGTTTCAGAAACGACCTATGAGGCTATTTCTGAATTTTTTATTACCGAATATAGAGGTAAAGTTAAAGCAAAGAACAAAGGGGAAATTGACATGTACTTTGTGCACGGAATTAAGGCTGAACTTTCAAAAGATGAGGAAGGTGTTGAACCCAACGATGCATTTTGGCATTATGTTAATTTAAAGCTTTATAGTAATATAAATTATAAAAATGCTGAAAAGTATATCATTAAGCGTTTAGCAGGCGACTTACCGGAGGGTTTACATTATCACGGTATTCATCACACAAAGGATGTTTGCGAAGCAGTGGAGAGGTTGGCAATATGGGAAGGAGTTAAAGGAGAGGAATTGTATTTATTAAAAACTGCAGCACTTTATCATGATGCTGGGTTTATTGATTCTTATGAGAGTAACGAGCCAATTGGAGCCAATTTGGCTAAAGAAATGCTTCCTAGTTTTGGTTATACAGAAGATCAGATTAAGCAAGTAATTGAGTTAATAGGTGCTACAAAAATGCCTCAAACTCCTAAAAATCACTTGGAGGAAATTATGTGTGATTCCGACCTGGATTACCTTGGTCGACAAGACTTTTATCCGATTGCTGAAACATTAAGACAAGAGCTTGTGGAATTTGGTAAGTTAGAGGACAACCCGATGCAATGGGTAGAAATGAATATTGGGTTTTTAAGTGGGCACAAGTACTTTACAAAGTCCTCTCAGATGAGAAGACAGCCCGAAAAAGAAAAGAGAATTGAAGAGTTAAAGAATAAACTAGTAGCCTCTAAGAAGTAATTCGGCACGATAATTTATAGTATCGGTTAAAAATTATTAATTTAGTAAGCTATTTTAATCGAGTAAATCTATGTTTGTTCAGATTAACAGACTAATTTAGCGGATTAATTATGGATATTACAAGTTAAAATTGGAACAATGAAACAAATAATACTTTTTGCGCTCACCATATTACTTGGTTTTTGCAGTGTAGCAAATTATATTAGTTTTGACAACGATACTAAACAAGTACAGTTTAAATAGAAATTTAATAACCAATAAGAAAATCTCGATTTATCGGGATTTTTTTATGCCCAAATATTATGCTGAACAAAATAGAACACTTAGGGATTGCAGTGAAAGACATTGAAGCGTCAGCAAAGATGTATGAAACGTTGTTAGGCAAACCTTCTTACAAAACAGAAGTTGTAGAAAGCGAAGGAGTTTCGACCCTTTTTTTTCAGATAGGAGAGAGCAAGATAGAGCTCCTTGAAGCAACCAATCCTGAAAGTCCTATTGCAAAATTTATTGAAAAACGAGGAGAGGGAATCCATCATGTGGCTTACGATGTGAGTGATATTGATGTTGAAATACAACGGTTGCAAGCGGAAGGGTTCCAGTTGATTCATGAAACTCCTAAGAGCGGCGCAGACAATAAAAAGATTGCGTTTCTGCACCCAAAGTCAACCGGAGGGGTTTTGGTGGAGCTATGTCAAGATAAATAACCTATGCTTAAAAGTTAAGCGTTAGATTTTGGCGATAAACAAAACAATTTAAAGCAAATCAAAATTGCTAGTAACAATAAAGGGAAGTCAACTTGACTTCCCTTTTCTGTTTTTCTGAGTTAAAGTTTGGCTACAATGTGCCTCGTTTTGCTTGCTCCCTTTCAATAGATTCAAATAAAGCTTTAAAGTTTCCTGCCCCAAAACCTCTTGCCCCCATTCTTTGAATTATTTCAAAAAAAAGTGTCGGACGATCTTCTACCGGTTTTGTAAATATTTGGAGCAAATACCCTTCTTCATCAGCATCAATCATAATCCCTAATGCCTTTAACTTTTCAATATCCTCTTTTAACTCATGGCTAAACTCTTCTAACCTTCCTGGCACTGCGCTATAATATGCATCCGGCGGAGTTGATAAAAACTCAATCCCTCTTGACCGCAAATCAGCAACAGTCGATAGAATATCGTCCGTTGCAATGGCGATGTGCTGAACTCCTGGTCCTTCGTAGAAGTCTAAATATTCTTCAATTTGAGATTTCTTTTTCCCTTCCGCTGGCTCGTTGATAGGAAATTTAATTCTACCGTTTCCATTACTCATAACCTTACTCATCAAAGCGGAGTACTCCGTGTGAATTTGTTTGTCATCAAAAGAAAGGAAATTCACAAAGCCCATTACATCTTCGTAATATTTTACCCAAGTATTCATCTCGTTCCAACCCACATTGCCTACCATGTGGTCGATATACTTTAATCCGGTTGGACTAGGGTTATAATCCGACTCCCACTTTTCAAAACCTGGCATAAAAGTGCCCTTATAGTTTTTTCGTTCAACAAACATGTGAACGGTTTCACCATACGTATAAATACCGGCTGTTACCACTTCTCCATGTTCATCTTTTTGAACTTTAGGTTCTTGGTATGATTTTGCTCCCCTTTTTGTAGTTTCTTCGTAAGATTTTCGAGCATCATCAACCCACAGAGCAACTATTTTAACACCGTCACCGTGCTTTACAATGTGCTCATTGATTGGATTCTTTGAACTAAGCGGGGTTGTTAAGACCAATCTTATTTTGTCTTGTTTTAGAACATATGATACTGAATCTTTACTTCCAGTTTCGAGTCCTCTATAGGCATATGATTGAAAGCCAAAGGCTGTTTTGTAGAAGTGTGCAGCTTGTTTCGCATTACCCACATAAAACTCTACGTAGTCAGTACCTAGAAGTGGTAAAAAGTCTTGTGCCCCTTCAAATATCTTTTCTAGTCCGTAATTAACTGATTTGATTTCTTTTTTCATTTTTAAAAGACTTTAGATCTTAGACATTAGAGCTTGCTTTTGAAGCCAATTGTCATTCGTTGAAATTCATTGATCGTTTCTATAATTGATTTAAATTTTTCTTCTGTTAAGTAATCTCTATTCTTAGCTATTATTAACTGTGTTTCCAGTTCAAAAGAAGAACCCAAAGCTATGTCAATAAAGTGAGAGAACGACTTGTCTGTTCTGGAAGACCCTTCGGCGATATTACTAGGAATCGAAACAGAACACCTGCTAATTTGTGAAGTTAGCCCAAACTTCTCTTCACTAGGAAAAGAGCTAAGTATCTCAAAAACTTCATTGGTGATTTTTATGCCAAAATTCCAAATTTTTAAGTTTTTATACCTATGTTTCATTTCTTTTTTAACTTCTAACCCCCTCTACTTCAAAACTACCATTTTCAAATCTCCTTCCACTTCCACTTTCGTTAGTCCCAACTTTCCAAGTCCTTTCATTCCTTTATCCCACTGTTTACCGCTTAACCCTGATTTTTCTTTTAGTGCAACAATTTCTAAGTTACCTTCTTTTTTTAAAATATCAAAAATTGTTTTTTCAGAGTCACTTAGTTCCAATGCTTTCTTTTCAGGTCTCATTTGTGGAAAAAATAAAACATCTTGAATAGAGTTTGAGTTGGTCATAATCATAGCTAATCGATCAATACCTATCCCCAAACCGCAGGTTGGAGGCATGCCAATTTCAATTGCACGTAAAAAGTCCTCATCTAAAATCATAGCTTCATCATCCCCTCTTTTACCGAGTTCTAACTGCTCTTCAAATCTGGCTCTTTGATCTATTGGATCGTTTAATTCAGAGAAGGCATTGCAAATCTCCTTTCCATTGCATACTGCTTCAAATCGCTCAACTAATCCTTCTTTCGAACGGTGTTTTTTAGCCAAAGGGGACATCTCTATTGGGTAATCAGTAATAAATGTTGGCTGAATTAAAAGAGGCTCACACTTTTCACCAAAGATTTCATCAATCAGTTTTCCGCGTCCCATTGTCTCATCGATAGGCACTTCTAATTTTTCTGCAGTTTCTCTCAACTCCGCTTCATTCATTTCAGATATATCGACTCCAGTGAAATGTTCAATAGCTTCGTACATCGTATAACGTTTCCACGGCCTTTGAAAGTTAATGGTATTTTTTCCTACCTGAACTTCTGTCTTTCCATGAATGTCTAATGCAATTTTTTCTACCATTTCCTCTACCAAGTCCATCATCCAATAATAGTCTTTGTAGGCTACGTAAAGTTCCATTTGGGTGAACTCAGGGTTGTGAAAGCGGCTCATCCCTTCATTTCTAAAATCCTTTGCAAACTCATACACTCCATCGAATCCGCCAACGATTAGCTTCTTGAGATATAGCTCGTTTGCTATCCTCAAGTACAACGTCATGTCTAGGGTATTATGATGAGTTTTAAAAGGACGAGCAGCAGCACCGCCATATATCGGTTGCAAGATTGGGGTTTCAACTTCTAAGTAACCTTTGTCATTCAAAAACTGCCTCATAGAATTAGTCAGTTTTGTTCTTTTGACGAAGGCATCCTTAACATGAGGGTTTACTATCAAGTCGGTATATCGCTGACGATAACGCTGTTCAGGGTCGGTAAATGCATCATGTGTTTTACCATCACTATCCGTTTTAACAATTGGCAGCGGGCGCAAAGACTTGGTTAATAGAATTAATTCTGTTGCATGAATGGAAATTTCTCCAACTTGTGTTTTGAATACCCTTCCTTTAACACCAACAATATCTCCAATGTCTAAATATTTTTTGAAAACATCGTTGTACATGGTTTTGTCCTCCCCATCGCAAATGTCATCTCTACTAATGTAGATTTGAATTTTACCATGTGCATCTTGAATTTCTGCAAAAGAAGCCTTGCCCATGATTCGTTTACTCATAAAACGACCTGCAACAACAACATCTTGGAAATTATTTTCTGCTTCGTTGTAACCTTCTTTTATTTCTTTCGAGTTCGCGTTGACCTGGAAAAGGTCTGCAGGGTAGGGATTTATACCCAAATCAATCAGTCGCTGTAGCGTAACTCTTCTTACTTTTTCTTGTTCTGTTAGTCCAATGCTCATGGTCAAAAATTTGACGGCAAAGGTAATATTTAGTAGCCTAAAAAAGGCCACCTTAATGCCTTAGTTTGCCCAATGTGGAAGATTTTTTGGTTACTTTGCGTTTCTTAAAAATGGAATAGTTATGATGGATGAATTAATTGCAGGATTTACCTCTCATCTAAGTGAGGCAATGGAGGTTGGCAAGAAAGCTAAATTTTCAAATACGGACAACTCCTTGATGAACGTATTAGTTTGTGGGCTAGGGGGTTCAGGAATAGGTGGGACAATTATAAGTCAATTAGTAAGCGATAAATGTGCATTACCAATCACCATCAATAAGGATTATAAGATACCATCTTTTGTAAATCAAGATACCTTAGTTATTTGCTGCTCGTACTCTGGAAATACAGAAGAAACATTAGAAATGTACCAACAAGCATACGATAAAGGAGCAGAAATTGCAATCATTACTGGAGGTGGTAAATTTGGAGCACTAGCAGAAAAGAACGACCACAACATGATCCAAATTAGAGGTGGGCTTCCTCCAAGAGCAGCTTTTGGATTATCTTTTCCTCAATTATTTTTTGTGTTAAATCAATATGGTTTAATAAACGATGATTTTATTGGAGAAGTAGAAAGTGCGATAAAATTGATGGATGCAGAAGAGGACTTTGTGCAAACCGAAGCGATGAAAATAGCGAAAAAACTACACAAAACATTTCCTATTATTTATACTGAAGCACCAATGGAAGGCGTTGCAGTTCGTTTTAGACAGCAAATTGCTGAAAATTCGAAGATGCTTTCTTCTCACCACGTTATTCCGGAAATGAATCACAACGAATTGGTGGGTTGGAGAACTCCAAATGAAGACCTATCAGTAGTGTTTTTCAGATCAAAAGATGAGTACTATAGAAATACTGCTCGAATTGAAAAAACAAAAGAAGTTGCAGGAAAATACACAGATAATGTGAATGAGATTTATGCCAAAGGCGAAGGAAGAATTCAACAAGCCTTATACTTAATCCACTTTGGTGATTGGATAACTTATGATCTTGCTGAATTGAAACAAATAGATTCTGTTGAGGTGGATGTAATTGAAGGGTTGAAAGGGATATTAGCAGAGTTAAAGTAATATTGCAGGCATTTAAAACTTTTCAAAAAAGAGTCGAGCAGCTTCCTGTTCGGCTCTTTTTTTTGAGTTGCCTTCTCCAATAATAGGTTCTGCGTGCTCAACGTAAAGCTCACATTTGAAAAACTTCATACTTCCCGTTTCAACAGCAACTGTCTGAAACTTATAGCTTATTTTTTTACTTTGCGTGTGCTCAATGAGTTTACTTTTAAAGTTTGTCTCTGTGGCTAGCAACTCGTCAATGTCCACATAGTCTTTTATGATTTTTTGCACTACAAACTTTCTGCATAAATCATAGCCTTTGTCTAAGTAAATTGCACCAATCAGAGCTTCAAAGGCATCTCCATAAATAGATTTTGATCGGTTGAGGTTGGCAGAAGTTTCTAGAAAGGTATCTAAACCAATATCAACAGAAAGTTGATTTAAGAAGTTTCTGCTCACCAATTTAGAACGGATTTTAGTTAAGAAACCTTCATCTTCAAATGGGAACTTCTGAAAAAAATACTCTGCTATAATAGAACCAAGGATTGCATCTCCTAAAAACTCTAGGCGCTCGTTACTTACCTTGTCGCTCTCAACGTTGTCATTTACTACAGATTTGTGTGTAAACGCTTGATCGTATAAGGTGAAGTTTTTCGGATAGAAACCTAATACTTGCCGTAAAGTTTTTTGTTTGCTGTTGTCAGAAAGAAGAAAGTATTTTATCCCTCTAAAAAGGCTCAATGCTTATATTTTTTTAAAAATTGCAGAAGCATTGTGTCCTCCAAAGCCGAACGTGTTACTTAATGCAGCTCGAACTTCTCGTTTTTGAGCTTTGTTGAAGGTAAAGTTGAGCTTTGGGTCAAAAGCTTCATCATCGGTAAAGTGATTAATGGTTGGAGGAACGATGTCGTTTTTCACAGATAAAATACATGCGATAGCTTCAATAATCCCTGCTGCACCTAAAAGGTGTCCGGTCATAGACTTTGTTGAGCTTATGTTTAAATCATACGAATGTTCTCCAAATACGCCAAGAATTGCTTTTGACTCAGCTACATCTCCTAAAGGAGTTGAGGTTCCATGAACGTTGATATAATCAATGTCTTCCGGTTTCATGCCAGCATCTTCTAAGGCATATTTCATCACGTTCATAGCTCCTAAACCATCTGGGTGTGGGGCTGTCATGTGGTAGGCATCAGCAGAAAGACCACTACCAACAACCTCTGCATATATTTTTGCACCACGAGCTTTTGCATGCTCATACTCTTCTAGAATAAGCGAACCTCCGCCATCGCCTAAAACAAAACCGTCTCGGTCTTTATCAAATGGTCTGGATGCTGTTGTTGGGTCGTCATTTCTCTTAGAAAGAGCTTGGAGTGCGTTAAACCCTCCAATACCTGCTTCAGTAACTGCAGCCTCTGAACCACCTGCTACGCAAATATTCATTTTACCTAAGCGAATGTAGGTAACTGCATCAATAATAGCATTGGTGCTCGAAGCACATGCCGAAACAGTCGTGAAGTTTGGTCCTCTCAGACCGTGTTTGATCGAGATATGGCCAGGAGCAATATCTGCAATCATTTTAGGAATGAAGAATGGGTTGAATCGTGGAGTTCCGTCTCCGGTGCCAAAGGCAATTGCCTCGTCTTGGAATGTTTTTAAGCCACCAATGCCTGCGCCCCAAATCACACCAAATCGATCTTTATCTACGGAATCCATGTTCAAACCTGAATCAGCAATAGCTTCATCTGTAGCTACCATGGCATACTGTGCAAAAAGGTCAAGCTTTCTCGACTCCTTTCTGTCAAAAAAATCGTTTGGGTCGTAATTTTTTACTTCACAAGCGAATTGAGTCTTGAATAAGGAAGCATCGAATTGAGTGATGGGAGCAGCTCCGCTCCTCCCATCGATCAATGCGTTCCAATACTCTTCAACGGTGTTTCCAATAGGCGTAATTGCGCCTATTCCGGTTACAACAACTCTCTTCAACTCCATTGTTTAGAGAATTAATTATTTACTATTTGCTTCAATGTAAGTAGTTGCGTCACCTACGGTTGCAATTTTTTCTGCTTGGTCGTCTGGAATAGCGATGTTGAATTCCTTTTCGAACTCCATTATTAACTCAACAGTGTCTAATGAATCGGCACCTAAATCATTTGTGAAACTAGCTTCTGCTGTTACTTCACTTTCTTCTACGCCTAACTTATCAACGATAATTGCTTTTACTCTTGATGCTGTATCTGCCATGTTTTTTAATTTTAATTTAAGTTGCAAAGAAAATCCTTCTTGAATGAATATCAAAATTTATTTTCACTGCAAGGTTAATAATTTATTATTGCCTAAACACCATAATTATAGTCTGGTTTGTAAACGAGGGTTTATCTCTTTTTATTTAATACTTGCCATTAATATTCTTTCATCACTTCAGCAAGGGCCTTTCTTTCAAGTAGTGGAACTTGAGCCTCTTTTGAAGGGAATCCAATCGGGAGCAAAAGATAAGGTTTTTCATTTTGAGGCCTACCAAGCAGTTCTGCTAAAAAATTTAGAGGGCTTGGCGTGTGAGTTAAGGTAACTAAACCTGCATGGTGAATGGCAGAAATGAGCATTCCTGCGGCAATTCCTACCGATTCGTTCACGTAGTAATTTTTGGCTTTTCCTTCAAACGTCTCCTCATACGTTTGCTTGAAAATAATAATTAAAGCTGGCGCGATTTCTAAAAATGGTTTTTTCCAGTTGGTGTCAAACTTTTCTAGGTCTTTGAGCCACTCTTCACTCATTCTGCCATGATAGTTCTCATATTCTTCTTTTTCAGCAGCCTCTCGAATCCTTTTTTTCATTTCTGCTGAGGTAACTACTGCAAAAAACCAAGGTTGTTTGTGTGCTCCAGAGGGCGCAGTTGATGCTGTTTTTACTATGTTTTCTATCACTCCTTCAGGAATTTTTTTGTCTGAAAACTCCCTGATCGAGCGCCTGCCATTCAATTCATGAAAAAACTGAGCGCTTCTATCAATGACTTGGTCTTCGCTGAAGTTATTTGGCTCAAAAAATTTAAAGCCTTCTTTTGGTTGATTTGTTTTACTCACAGAGCGATTTAAACTAAATTTGAACTTTGATCTTTTTACATGTCCAAAATAGCCATTTTTGCATCAGGTGCGGGAAGTAATGCCGACAGATTCATCCAATATACAAATGACTTGCAATCTGATGTGCAGGTTGATTGTTTGTTAACTAATAGGAAAGTTGCCGGAATCTATGAAGTAGCAGCAAAGAATAGCGTTCCTATTTTTTATTTTTCCAACGAAGATTTCTCTAACAACACTAAAATAATTGCGCTTTTAAAGCAGCGAGGAATTGAGTGGATAGTTTTAGCGGGCTTTCTAAGGAAGATAGAAAAGGATATTGTGAATGCATACAATAATAAAATTTTTAATTTGCATCCTTCTTTGCTGCCAAAATTTGGAGGAAAAGGGATGTACGGCAGCAATGTGCATAATGCTGTAATTAATGCAGGAGAAAAAGAAAGCGGGATTACGATTCACCTGGTAAACAATGAATTTGACAAGGGAGAAATTATTTTCCAAGCAAAATGCTCAGTTACCAATGGAGAAACGGCAGAGGACTTGGCAAAAAAAATACAGAAATTGGAACACAAGTTCTTCGCAAGCGCTGTAGAAGTATATATTAAAAATTCGTTCAACAATTAAATCTGGGTGCACCCAGTCCTTAACGCTACAAAAACGTATTCATGAATATAGATTACAAAACAAAAGAAAAGCAATTACGTTACGATCGAGCTTATTTGCGAATGGCGGCCGAGTGGGGTGCATTGTCGCATTGTGAACGCAAGCAAGTTGGAGCATTAATTGTGAAAGACAGCATGATTATTTCAGACGGATACAATGGAACCCCAACAGGTTTCGATAATTGCTGCGAAGACGAAAATGAAAAGACACAATGGTACGTTTTACATGCTGAAGCAAATGCGATTATGAAAGTTGCTAAATCCACGAACAATTCTAATGGAGCAACGCTTTATATTACACTATCACCTTGTCGGGAATGCAGTAAGTTGGTATTGCAGTCAGGAATTAAGAGGGTGGTATATTTAAACTCCTACAAAGATGACTCAGGAATAAAGTTTCTAGAGAAAGCGGGAGTTGAGATTGAACACATACCTAACATTGAAGAGTAAATGAAGTCAAATCGATCATTAGTACTAATGCCAATTTTTGTTGCTGGTGCAATGGCAATAGGTGTTTATCTAGGCAAAAACATGGGTGGGCAAAGTCAAGCTGCTTTGTTTTCGAAAAAAGAGTTTACTCAAAACGACAAGTTGCAACAAATTATAAGCTATATCAATAGCGATTATGTAGACACTGTTCGTTCACAAGAAATAGTGGAAGAGACAATCAGTGAAATTCTTCAAAATTTGGATCCTCATTCCTACTACATTCCAAAGCAAGATTATGCGGCAATGAACGATCCACTAGAAGGTGAGTTTGATGGCATTGGAATTGAATTTCGCATTCAAGAAGATACAATAACGGTTGTTCAGGCATTAGCCGGAGGTCCGTCGGAGGAGCTTGGAATAATGGCAGGAGATAGAATTATTGCCGTTGATGGGGAAAATGTAACAGGAAAAACCATCAACAATAACAAGGTGGTTAAATTATTAAAAGGTCCGAAAGGCACAACAGTTAATGTTGCCATTAAACGAAAAGGGACAAAGGATGCAATTGACTTTGCGATTAGAAGAGATAAGATTCCTGTCTATAGTGTTGAGGCAGAGTACATGATTAATGAATCAACCGGATATGTTAAGGTACTTCGGTTTGCAAAAGATACACATGCTGAATTCATGAAGGCTATGCGTTCGTTGAAGAAGCAAGGAATGACCAATTTGATTCTCGATTTACGAAACAACACAGGAGGCTACATGAATTCTGCAATTGAAATTTGCGATGAGTTTTTACCTAAAGGTGATTTAATAGTTTACACTGAAGGTAAAGCACGTTCTAAACGGAAGTTTTTCGCCACTTCTAAAGGAGAATTAGAAGATGTGAAAGTTGCCGTTTTAATAAATGAAGGGTCTGCTTCTGCCAGTGAAATAGTAGCTGGAGCATTGCAAGACAATGACCTAGGAACTATTATAGGGCGTCGTTCTTTTGGAAAAGGATTAGTGCAAGAGGGGATGAATTGGCCGGATGGTTCCGGGGTTCGCTTAACAGTAGCAAGATATTACACGCCCACAGGAAGGAGTATCCAAAAGTCGTACGAAGAGGGAATAGAGGAATATAATAATGAGGCGTATGAGCGTTACAATAATGGCGAATTACTTAACTCTGATAGCATTGATTTTCCAGACTCCTTGAAATACAAGACTAAAGGAGGAAGAGTAGTTTATGGAGGAGGCGGAATTATGCCAGATATATTTGTTCCAATTGATACTGTTGGTAGCTCGTATTATTTAGGCAGTTTGAATTACCAAGGAATCTTTTTTCAGTTTGGATTTCAATATGTGGATAAGAACAGAAAATCGTTAATTAAAGTTTATGAGGCTGATAACTTTGCCAAGAAGTTTGAAGTATCATCAGACTTGTTGCAAGAGTTTTACAATTTTGCAGAGGAAAAAGGGATTGAGTACGATGAAAAAGGAGCATCTACATCTGAAACAATAATACGGCAACGATTGAAAGCATCTATTGCGAGAAACTTGTTCAGAGAAAAAGTATTTTACCAAGTTGTCAATGAAGACGATGTTGTAGTAAAGCGCGCTACCGAGAAGCTTTCCAATAACTAATCCGGTTCTTTAGGCACATCAACCTCAATAGTTTCATCATTATCCGTGCTTTCTGGTGCAGGACCGTAAATAAAGGTCATGTCTTCGACAGGAATTACCTTTTTACCCGTTGCAACTAGTGAGACTGCCATTATAACGCATGAGATAATAATGGTGTACAGTAGTATTCCTGAATCAAACGCTTCAGTTTGATATTCAGCAGGAATTGCAAAGAACAATAAAATGGTAATTAAACCTCTTGGAGCGAGCCAAATTTGGGGGTTAATGTCTTTTTGAACAAACAATTTAACAACAACTATTCGGACAACATATAAAGATGTTAAAATTGCTAGACTAATTAAAGCCACCTCCAAGTTAAGTAATGAGGCCAGTGTAATAGTAATACCAAAGAGTACAAAGAAAAATGTTCGAACAACAAAGGCCGTTTCCATGGTAACCAAATGGAAATCGTGAAGAATATTTTTTACTTTTTTTGGCTGCAACCATTTTTTCAAAAACCCTTTGAAAAACAATCTATTATTGTTTAGAACTAATCCAAAAATTAAAATAATTAGTAAGGAAGAAAGGTGAAATAACTTACCTACTGAATATAATATGAGTAGCACTGCAATTAATAAGAACAGCTTTACTTGAGAGTTCATCTTTTGGAAAATAAGAACCAAACCATAACTGATGATTATACTCAGAATTATTGTTACTGAAATGTTACTGACAACATCCCACACAACCAATTTGGCATTATCTGCACCTGCATTGCCAATAAGGAAGTAAAAAACCATTATTCCCAGTATGTCCGAGAAGGTGCCCTCGTACACCATAAACTCTTTTTTTTCTTCTCCCAAACCGCCAACAGAAGGAATGATAATAGCACTGCTCATAATTGAAAGTGGGCCTGCATAAATAATGCAAGTAAAGAAGTCTTCAATGATAAAATAGTTGATAATGTAGGCAATGGCCGCCGTTGAAAGTATTAAAGAAATTAGGGCAACGCTAAATGATTTCCAAATAATTGGCCATTTCTCCTTGGTTAAATGGAGGTCTAATGCGGCTTCTAGCACGATCATTATTAGCCCTACAATACCTAGTAACTCTAATAAGCTAAAAAGTTGTTTTCCTGCGGAAATCCCAATAAAGTTCATGCCTTGTTTCATCAGAATACCTAAAACAATCAGCATTAAAACAGAAGGTACATTTGTTTTCTGTGAGATGATATTAAAAAAGTAGGAGAGAATTATTATAAGACTAATCCCAATGATTGCAATGTAAGGGTTTATTACTTCCATGATTTTTTCAAGTTTACTTTAGGGCTCGTGCCTTCTTCTTCAGGTGGGAATAAATCTTCAAAAATTTGATAGGCTAAAATCGGAAAATTCTCACTAATAATCTTATTGATGTCGTTTTGATGGTTTGAAAAAGCTGTTTTGGAAATGCCTGTGGTCAGAATAGCTCCATCCTTGGCGTAAAGGGTATAATGCAGTTGCACAATGCGTTTAAAATTCCCTTGTTGAACAGCAATCATGTCGGAATAATCGTTTTTTATATCCAGTTGATTAACAAAAAGAAAATAGTCATTGTCAAACTTAAAATGCATGCTGTCCAGCATTTTTTGATCTGTTACAACGGTTTTCATGTACCTCTCCCGAAAATCTGCTTTAGTAATGACTTCGCCATTATTTATTTGACCTCTATTATAGCTGTTATCCTCTTTCTTTTTAAGTTTAGCTTTCAGCTTTTCGGCTTTCGTTTTATCCTCGGTCACTGAAACCAGTTCATATTCCAGTTTCAAATTATCGTATACATAATTTAAATCTGCTGTAACAGCAGTATCTTCAATGCCGTAAAAGGAGTTTACTGTGCACTTTTCTTGAAAAGCATAATAAATACTTTGATCAATTGCTGTTGTAAACCTATTGATGATTTGATTAGAAGTAAGATTATTGTTTTCTGATAAGGGCTTATTGATGTCACTGAGGTACATTTTACTCTCAAATGGCACAATTAGAACAGATTTTTGATTCAAGTTGATAGCTTGGTCTGTAAACCGCAGGGTAGAATGCTGGGCTTGAATAATTCCACAAGTTAACAGTGCAAGGAAAAGAAGTGTACTTCTCATAATTTCTTTTCTTCAAAAATAACGTTGAGATTGTGGTTACCCTAATTCAGTTTTAAAACAGATTGTTGTTAACAATTAGTTGAACAACTTTAAAATGTCATTGCCATTAGCAAAAAGCATCAATGATAGCAGAATAACTATTCCAGCAATTTGCGCATATTCCATAAATTTTTCTGGAGCCGGTTTTCCTACAATTATTTCATAAAGTAAAAACATAACATGGCCGCCATCCAATGCAGGAATAGGTAAGATGTTCATAATAGCCAAAATGATGGATAAAAAAGCAGTAAAATTCCAAAATCGCTCCCAATCCCAAGTGGTTGAAAATGCTTTCCCAATCGTAATAAAACCACCCATTGACTTATAAGCTCCAGTTTCTGGAGTAAACATCAATTTCATTTGTTTTAAATAGGAATCAAACTTATTATATGCTTCTCTAAAGCCTTCTGGAATAGACTGTGAAAAAGTATAAGTTTCGGTACTAAATGACAGTTGTTTGTCCATATCTAATACGCCAACACCGATTGTACCTTGTTCCGATACCTGTACTTTTAATTCTTCTGTTTGCCCGTTTCTTAGAATTGCGATATTCACTTCACGGCTCTCATTCTTTTTAATTTGAGCTATTAGATCTCTCCAGTATAAAACGGGAACCCCTTCAACCTCTGTAATCAAGTCTCCTTCTATCAAGCCAGCTTTCTCTGCATTCGATCCCTTGGCTACACTTCCAAGTGTGGGCTGCACCGCAATTTGCAAAAACGGTCTCTGACTTTCAAGCATTTTAGAAACAGTTTCCATCGGCATTTCTAAGTCAAGTATTTGGCCTTTTCTATCGATGGTTACCGTTTTATCATCCTCTAATAAAATGTTGATTTGAACTTCGCTAAACTTCTTTACCTCTTTTCCACCTACTGCAATCACCTTGTCTCCGCTTTGAAAACCAAAACTTTGAGCAGTTGAATCCGCATAAACTCCGTACGTCATGTTTTCCGGAGCCATGTATTCTCTTCCCCAAACAAACATGACCATTATATAAATCAGAATTCCAAGAATAACGTTAACGGTCACTCCACCAAGCATAATAATTAAACGTTGCCAAGCAGGTTTTGAGCGAAACTCCCAGGGTTCGGCTGGCTTTTTCATTTGCTCTTTGTCCATAGATTCGTCAATCATTCCAGCAATTTTAACATAACCACCCAACGGCAACCAACCAATTCCATATTCAGTTTCACCTTTTTTAAATTTAAAAAGTGAAAACCATGGATCAAAAAACAAATAGAATTTTTCAACCCGTGTTTTAAAAAGTTTGGCAGGAATAAAGTGCCCTGCTTCGTGCAGTATTACTAGTATTGATAAGCTTAGAAGCAATTGACTTGCTTGAATTAGAATTTCCATTCAAAAAAATTAAGGGACAAAGATAGTTAATATAAAAGGCTTGAAAACGTCAGAGAGTTGCTACAACTCATCGTTTGGAATATTTAACAACAACCATAGGGGGAAGTTTAAACCTACAGCAATTCAGTCGCCAATCTACGTGCTTCAGAATTACAATTTACATAATCATCAATGCTTGGGCTTTTAACAAAAGTGGACTCCTTCATCACCTGTTCATTAATGTTTGCAATGTCTAGGAACTTAATTTTATCTTGCAAAAATGCCGCGTTTGTTATTTCATTAGCAGCATTTAAGGCGCAAGCAGCTGTTCCACCTAGCTCTAACGCTTGATAGGCTAGCCCTAGATTTTTAAATGTTTTTTGGTCTGCTTTTTCAAAAGTTAGTTCTGGGTAATCCATAAAATTAAAACGAGGAAAGTCTGAACTAATTCTTTGTGGATAGGCTAGTGCATATTGGATAGGTAGTTTCATATCTGGTAAACCCATTTGAGCTTTCATACTTCCATCTTCAAATTGAACAACAGAATGAATAATGGACTGCGGGTGAACAACTGTATCAATTTGGTTGCTTTCCAATTGAAAGAGCCATTTTGCCTCAATTACCTCTAAACCTTTATTCATTAATGTGGCCGAGTCAATTGTGATTTTTGCTCCCATTTCCCAATTCGGGTGTTTTAAAGCTTGACCTTTCGTAACGCTAGCCAACTTTTCTGCAGACCAACCTCTAAAAGGACCTCCAGATGCGGTTAAATAAATTTTTTCGATTTTGTTATGGAACTCTCCTACTAGGCATTGAAAAATTGCTGAATGTTCAGAGTCAACGGGGAGTAAAGGAACTTGGTATTGATTGGCTAAATTAGTTATGAGGTCGCCCGCGACGACCAATGTTTCTTTGTTGGCTAATGCTATGGGCTTTTTTGCTTTAATGGCAGCAATCGTTGGCTTTAATCCTGAATAACCTACCAAAGCTGTTAAGACCAAGTCAACTTCGTCCATTTGTACCACATCCTCTAATGATTTTTCACCGCAATAGGTTTTAATTCCTTCTTTCCATAACCGTTCAGAAAGAGCTTCATATTTAGATTCATCTACGATGACCACCACATTTGGTCTGAATTCGAGTGCTTGTTTCAGCAGTAATTCATCGTTGGAGTATGCAGTGAGCACCTCAACTTTAAATTTGTCTGGATTTCTTCTGATTACATCAAGAGCTTGTGTTCCAATAGAACCTGTCGAGCCGAGTAGCGCTATTTTCTTTTCTGTTGAGGTCGCATTCATTTTCAAGAAACTTTTGTGCAAAAGTAACGTACATTTAACTCTAACAGTAAGACAAAAGCGGATATTTGTCTTTTCAAAAGTGAATGAAACTTATGATGAATCAGCAACACTCAGTAAAACGAACGGTTATTTCCTTCAGCGTAGCGTTAGCAATGTCGTTATTGAGCATTTACATTCAACACTATTCTGAAGCAAAAGCAATTGATTATAAGAACCTAGAAGCTAAGGTTAGCTCTGCTGAAAATGCAACATCACTAGAGACTTTGCACTAACGCAAAGCTTTTTTCTTCATACTCTGCACTACCTTATTGGCGTCTCGCATAGTCTTGATTTTTATCAAATCCCCATCGCCTAAACTGGCAATTTCTTTTAACGACTTGTTGGTCCAATTGTCATTTTTAATTCCTAAAACAGTTATGGTCAGCCCTTCATTTGCAGTTTTCTCAATCTTTTTGCGCAAACTCATGTTGTTTTCACCGATGTTAAATGCTCCGTCTGAAGCTAGAAATATTTGATTATTCCCATTCTCTAAGAAGTTATTCTTACCCACTTGGATCGCCTTTTTTATTCCTTTCACTGCATTTGTACTTCCGTCTGCTTTTAAATTTTCTATTTGCTGTGCAATTTCTGCCTTTAAATTTCCTTTAGAGGTGGGAAGCACAACCTTTGCTTCGCCGGAGTATGTTACAATTGTGATGTAGTCAATTTCTCTCAGAGGTTCCAAAAGTTCAATCATGGCTTTTTTCAGAATATCCATTTTTTGTTCTTCACGCATAGAGGTAGAAGCGTCAATTAAAAAAACCACGTTGTTTGGTTTGTACGATTCGTCGAGCAAATTGCTTGCTGCAGTTGGTTCTTGTATTGTTTTCGTTTTGGGCTCTTGCTCTTCGGTGATAGTCGAAGTTTCTTCGGCAACTTGTTCTTCTGTCTCAACGGTCCCTTCAGCCCCTTCTACCTTATCGACAGGGCTTTTTTTGTCTTCTGTTTTTCCAAACAGAATTTGACCTAAAAAAGGGGAGTTTCTTCGATTTTCTGGGGTTTTTTTCTCCCTATTTCTTGTTGTACGAGATGCTGCTTGAATTTCTGATGTAGTTTCAGTGCCCGAGTTTGTTGACGTCTCAACAACATTTGACTTAGGTTCTACGGTCTGTGTTTCCTTTGTTTCGGCTAAAAGAGCAAGCTTATTGCTACTTTCATCGTCGTAAAGCAACAGTTCAAACTTCTGAATTTTAGCAACTGGCTGAGTCTTCCCAGTAGGTGGTTTTAGGGAGCTTCCAAACTGAGGGCAAGCTGTCCTATTATTCTTTGGTAAGTTTTTTACAATTGCTTGTACTCTAATTTCAATGGGCAATGGATTGTTACTGAAATATAGCTTTACTTTTCGCTCAATCCTTCCTTTTTTGTCGGGGTTTAATTTTATTCTAATCCCCTCCGTACCTCCCGCCCCAAAAGTTTTAGAGGTGTATTGAGAACCTACACTTTGCTTGCTTTCAATTCGAAGTAAGAAAACATTCTTTGTAGTGATATTTTGCACTTCAAAGTCCACTATGTCAGAGTTTAACAGCGAAATCTCGCCTAAATCAAAATTGGTTTGACTGAGTTGAACCTGAGAAAAGCCAACAAGCGTCAAGAGCCCTAGAACATTAAGAAAAAATACTTTCATGTGTAGTTAAATTCAAATACCATGCTAAAAACACTGAAATGGAAAGATAATACTAATTCTGCCATTCAATTGTGCTTAAGTTTGTCGCAACAATTGCTAAAACTATGATAAACAGGTTCAAGTCCTTTGTTGATGGACGAGCTTCCGTATTTAAAAATTTTTTGGCTTTAGGTATACTGCAAGGGACTAACTTTTTAATCCCATTGATAATCATGCCTTATTTGGTATCTACAATAGGGATAGATTCTTACGGAGTTGTGAGTTTTGTGCAGGTGGTAATGATCTATTTTTTCAGTCTAACTGATTATGGCTTTGCAATAACTGCTACTCAGGAGATAGCAACAAACAAATCAGATTTATCGAAAGTTTCAAAAATTTTTAGCAAAGTCGTTTCCACAAAAATAGTACTTGTTCTTTTTTCTGCTCTTTCAATTACACTCTTACTTTTTGTAGTACCAGACTTAAAAGAAGAGCAGTTAACAGTAATTCTTGGTTTTGCGCTTGTGATAGGTCAAACTAGTTTGCCTACTTGGTTTTTTCAAGGAATGGAGAAAATGAAGTACATCACGTACATCAACTTAGCCGCCAAACTGATTTTTACAATCCTAATTTTTGTCTTTATCAATGAGAAATCCGATTACCCTTATGTACTTTTCTTTTTTGGGTTAGGAAACTTATTATCTGGTGTGTTTGGTATTTTTTATGCTATTCGAAACTATGATATTACCTTTCGGCTTGCTACAGTTCGAGAAGTTCAATCGGAATTGAAAAAAGGTTGGGGGCTTTTCGTTGCCAATTTTTCGATTACTTCTTATATGAATAGTAACCTATTTATATTAAAACTTTTTGCAACAAATGAGATTGTTGGTTATTATAGTGTTGCGGAAAAAATTGTAATGGCAATTCGGCAATTGTTGTCCGTATTTTCTCAGGCTATATTCCCACATATATGCCAATTGGTGCATGACTCTTATTCTAAAGTGGTTCTATTCTTTAAACAGGTATACATACCTTTCACACTAGTTATCATTTTGGTGTGTATTTCAATTTTTTTATTCTCGGAAGAAGTTATTGGAATTTTTGCAGCGTCAGAAGTGGAAGGAATAAATAATTTATTGCAAATACTTGTCTTTGTTCCAGTAATTGTTTGTCTTAATATTTTCCCTTCGCAACTACTATTGGCATATAATTTACGCAGAGCTTACACGCGAGTTATGATATTCGGTTCAGTTTTAAATGTGATTCTTAATATTGCGCTTGCTTCGCAATTTATTGCGAAAGGAACAGCACTTTCTGTTATCATTACAGAATCGTTTATATTAGTCGGCTTGTACCTTATTGTTAGAAAGGGAAAAAGTATGATATCATGAACTACTACAAAACAAAAGAGTCTAATTATTATTCAGGCACAAGGATGGACGTTATTTCTTTTCTTGAACATGGTTCGCAGAAAAAAGTGTTGGAGATTGGTGCGGGCGGAGGCGATTCTTTATGCTTTATAAAGGAGAATAAATTAGCAGAGGAAGTTGTTGGAGTTGAATTGTTTGAACTTCAAAACTCCAATCAATCAAATCCACTAATTGACAAGTTCATTCATGGGAACATTGAACATGAAAGCCTAGATTTAGAGCTCGAATATTTCGATGTCATTATTTTGGCCGATATTCTTGAACATTTAGTAGATCCTTGGAAGACGGTTGAATATGTTTCTGGCTTCTTGAAGAAAGGGGAAAAAATCATTACAAGCCTTCCAAATATTCAAGACTTTAAAACCATGATAAAAATATATGTGAAGGGAGACTTTAGATATAGAGAAGACGGAGTTCTTGATAAAACGCACCTGAGGTTTTTTTGTAAAAAAAATATGATTCAGCTGTTAACTACAAACAGATTGGAGGTGAAAAGTGCTATTCCTGCATTTAAAATTCGACAGGATAGAAACGGAAGAAAGTTATTTAATCGATTAACCCTAGGCTTGATAGAGCCATACCTTTCAATTCAATATATTTTTGAAGTAAAGCGAATTGATGTCTAAAGTGTATATCATACTTGTTAATTACAATGGTTGGGAAGACACCGTTGAATGCATGGAGTCTCTTTTTAAATTAGAATATGATAATTTTGAAATCGTTCTAGTAGATAATGCTTCACCGAATAGTTCAGTTTCAAAAATTATCTCTTGGTCAAAAGGAGAAATACTAGTTTTTCCTAAAAGTGACAAATTGGCGAATCTTAGCCAACCAGCTAAACAAAAGCCACTTATTATAAATCAAATAAAATCGTCTGAAGAGACGACCCTTTCATCAACACCTTTTGATTTTACTTTAATTGAGGCATTAGAAAACAAAGGCTTTAGTAGTGGGAATAACATCGGAATTAAATATGCCCTGCGCCAAAAGGATGCTGATTTTTTTTGGATACTAAACAATGATACTGTTGTACTACCAAATAGCTTAGCACTACTGGTTAAACGTTATCGGCAAGATCACAACATTGGTATTTTGGGGGCAAAAGTAAAGTACTATTTTGAACCGGAAATGCTGCAATGTGCAGGTGGGGCAACCTACAATAAATGGTTAGCCTACAGCAAGCAAGTAGGTAACCAAGAGGTTGATAAAGGTCAGTTTGATAATTCAGACGTTAAACTAGACTTAATAATTGGAGCGTGTATGCTTGTTGATTTTAATTTCATAACTAACATAGGGCTCCTTTCTGAAGAGTATTTTTTATACTATGAAGAGCAGGATTGGGCTGAAAGGTCAAAGCTTAATGGATTGGAACTAGGTTATGAGCATAATGCTGTAATTTATCATAAAGAAGGGCAAAGCATAGGGGCTTCGCAGTTAGATTTAAGAGGCATTAGCAAGCTGTCAGATTTCTACTATGCAAGAAATAAGATTATTTTAACCAAAAAATATTTTAGTTATTTGTGTCGAATAACTGTTTATTTGAGTTTTATTTTAATCGCAATTAATAGAATAAGAAGGGGGCAATCAGATCGAATTAGGATGCTACTTGGGATACTAAAAAATCCAAATAAAGGTTTTGAAAATTAGAAAAGAAATATTTTTTTACATATTTTGGGCTGTTTTCTTTCTATATGGGATAGATAATCAAATATTTGAGCGCTTGTTTTTTTTCAACGAAGTTCTGGCGCTTATTGGTCTAGTAGTAGTGGTGCATCAGTTGTTCACAAACCATAAAAATGTTGTTAGATTAGTTCAAAGCCAACCAATTGTAATAGGAGTTTTAGGGTTATTAGTTTTAAGTGTTGTACATCTTATTTTTTCTTTGGGCAGAATGACAAACCTTTATTATTATCTAAGAAGTTCTGTAATTGTATATTCTATTTTTACTTTTTTCTTTGCTTATTTTGGATATCAATATTTACCGCTGTTTCTTTCAAAAATCAGGTATACAATGGCTGCATATTTGCTTTTTGCATTGATTTACCCTTCCATATATTTGTTAGAGCGTTTTATGGGTGCGGTTTTTTTTCCACTATTGTTCAAAAAATACCGATGGTGGAGCGTTTCAGCTATCTTGAGCCTTAGTGTAATGTTATCCGTTCAATACGAATCTTTAACAGTTATTATGGTCATGGTAATAGTATTACTAGTAATAGTCTTGCCAAGTTATAATTGGTTTAAATTATTTTTTTTCGTGGGTGCTGGAGCTATCATTTTTGGGCTCATTTATTTTACACCGAACATAGAAAAATATAATGAGGCACCTTATTCTGTTATTGGAAATGTCAAGGCTGTTGCAGAATCTCACAAAATATTAAACCTAGATGGAAATTCAACTTGGAGGGTTGTTTTTTGGCACAGAGTGATAGTAGAACGCTTTCCAGAAAACTTACTTGGAATAGGATTTGGGACTCCACTCTTGCCTTTTATAAAAAATTTAGATACTATTGAACTTGAGCATGATGACGAATATGATATGCACGTAAGTGGAGTTCATAACACTTATCTTACCTTAGGATTAAGGTTAGGAATATTATTCTTTCTTATTTTAGGATTCATTTTTCATCAAGTCCTTAAGTATTATTACAAACAAAAACGACTTCTAATCGAGCATCAACAATTATTTTATTTTTATTCTTTCTTTACAGTTGCAGCCGTTGGATTGTTTAACTTGGTACTTGAAAGTCCTACTGTAGCCTCTTTATTCTGGGGGTTTCTAGGAATAATTACAGCAATAATTACCAAAACAAGAACTTATGAAGAGATTTCAGAATAGAGTTCAAAGAGGTAGAGAGTTAATGAAAAACTCAACTGTGGTTATATGCAGTTTAGCAAGAGATTGTGAACAATCTGTAAAACAAAACATTCCTAAAATAGAAAAACTAAGAAACTCTTTCAATAACTCACATGTTGTTATAGTTGAGAATGATAGCAAAGATAATACAAAAGGTGTTTTAAGCGAATGGGCTTCGAATTCAAACAATGTTCATGTCATTTCTCAAGACTTCGGTACAATAACTATTCCTAAAGATTCTTTTTCTCACCCAAAGTCAAAGTACTTCTCTGAGCACAGAATTCAGAAAATGGCCGAATACAGAAACATTTATTTAGATTATATTAGAGTCAATAATCTAAATCCTGACTATTTGATTATTATTGACTTAGATATTTATTCATTTTCCATAAAGGGAATTGAATCATCTTTCGGCTTTGAAAAAAAATGGGATAGTATTAATGCCAATGGAAAAAAAGTAACACCTCAAAGCCCACTTAAGCCAGTTTTTTACGACACTTATGCTTTTCAGGAATGGGGAGACATGAAACCCTTACAGTATGAAACTTTAAAGTACAATCAGCTAAAGTTTGGCAAACTTGAAAAAACGGACAACTTTTTTAGAGTAAAGTCAGGGTTTAATGGACTAGCTATTTACAAGTGGGATGCTATTTCTCAACTATCATATAAAGCAGTTCCAAATCATGACCCCGTAGTGTTGTATAAGTGCGAGCATGTTACATTTCATGAGGAAATGAATAAAAATGGGAACACAAAAATATTTTTAAATCCCGCAATGATAGTGAAGTATGAGAAGGTTGGGTTAAAGTTGTACTTGGCTAAATTAATGGCAAAGCTTAAAAAATGAAGTCAGTAAGCAATATTTTGGGATTATCCATCTCAACGACACCCTATAAAGATACTGCATCTTACATCATAGAATTGGCCGCAAATCATACTTCGGGATACTTTTGTTTTGCAAATGCTCATATGACAGTTGAAGCTCACGATGATCCTTCATTCGCGAGACAAGTAAATGATGCAAATATGGTTTGTGCAGATGGTATGCCACTTGTAAAGGCAAATAAAATACTGCATGGAAAACGCATTGAACGTGTTGCAGGCATGGACATGATGCCAACCATTTTGGATTTATCTGAAGAAAAAAACCTAGCGGTTTACTTTTTTGGCACGACCGAAGATGTATTACGAGCGATTGAATTAGAGTGTGCAAAAAAGTATCCTAATTTAAGAATAGCCGGAAAAATTTCTCCACCATTTAGACAATTAACTCCTTTAGAAAAACAACAACATATTGAGCTTATTAATGACTCCGGAGCGCATGTCGTCATGGTTGCTCTAGGTTGTCCCAAACAAGAAAAGTGGATGGCTGCAAATTCTCCTTCAATAAAAGCCGTCTGCTTGGGAGTTGGAGGAGCATTCCCGGTTTTTGCAAAAATGCAATCACGAGCTCCCAAATGGATAAGAGATTTCAGCTTAGAGTGGTTATACAGGTTAAGTCAAGATCCTAAACGATTGTTTAAGAGGTATTTTTATACTAATTCAAAGTTTCTACTTTTGCTAGCTAAGCAAAAGCTTTCTAATTCCACAAAAATTGAATAAAAACTCCAACCTTTCGGGCGTCTTATTACCATTTGTTGATTTGATAATAATCAACCTTTCGCTGGTCGTTTCATTTGTTATTAGGTACCCTGATAAGTCCTTTGCATTAGACGTCCAGTACTTGAACTTGCTCTTTTTTTATAACATCAATTGGCTGTTTTGCACTTATCTGTTTGGAGCATATAAGCCTTATAGAATAAGCTCTATAGAGAAAATTTTGAAGTCGGTTCTTCAATCTATTTTTCTGCATATCTTGGTAGTTGCTGTTTTTTGGGTTTTTATCAAAGGTTACTATTACTCTCGCCAAATTCTACTTACATCGTATGCTATTATTTTGATAGCTATATTGTTGTGGAGAGTCGGTTACTTGTATTATCAGTTTTACATTAACAAATCAGGGAAAAACAGAAAAAAGGTTGTGATACTTGGTAAAAGCGAGTCGTCTGTAGAGTTGTCTTACTTTTTTAATAAAAATCCTCAGTTTGGATATGCGTTTGAAGGTTTTTTCGATGAAGAGAAAACAGACGGTGTTATAGGCACAGTTGCTGAATTACGTGCTTATGCTTTAGATAATAATGTTGAAGAAATATACTGTTTGTCCCCCAAATACGATGACGAGGCTATAGCAGACTTAAGAAATTTTGCAGAAAACAATACCATTCGATTAAAAATAGTTCCTGATATTAAATCCATGTACTATTCAAAATCGAAAATTGATTTCTATGGAAACACTCCGGTATTACTGATTAAAGAGTTTCCGCTCGATCACCCGACGAATCAAATATGGAAACGCATCTTTGATATATTATTTTCGCTTTTTGTAATCCTTATCGTTTTTTCTTGGTTATTCCCAATCGTAGCGCTTCTGATTAAGTTAGACTCGAGGGGCCCGATCTTTTTTGTTCAACAGAGGTCTGGCAAAGATAAAAATGCTTTTGGATGCTTTAAGTTTCGAAGTATGAGTTATAGTAATAATTCGGAGTTTGTTCAGGCTACAAAAAACGATGCAAGGATAACCAAGGTAGGTAGGTTTATAAGAAAGACCAGTATTGACGAAATGCCTCAATTTTTCAATGTTTTTATGGGTCAAATGTCGGTTGTAGGACCTCGACCACATCCTTTAAAATTAGATGACATGTACAGAGACAACATTGATAAATACATGTCTCGTCACTTTGTAAAACCGGGCGTTACGGGTCTTTCTCAGATCATGGGGTACAGGGGTGAAACAAAAGAAGACTTTGCAATGAAAGCGAGGATAAACCTCGATAATTTTTACATTGAACACTGGAGTTTCTTTTTAGACCTAAAAATTATTGTGCTGACAGTGTTCAATGTCTTTAAGAAGGAAGAAAATGCTTTCTGAAAAATATCCGCAATTTCAAAAATATCGGGGGCTATTATTTTTTTTAGTCTTGGCGAGCTTGGCGTTCTCAATGAAGCTAAACTCACTTTTTATTATTTTATTAGTTCTACAGTGGCTCCTAATGGTGCCTTTAGCTGAGAAAAAAGAAAACTTGAGACGAAACTGGAAACTAATAGCACTATTTGGTGGCTATTTTTTATTGTTTGCAATTAGTATTCTATACTCAGAAAACACTAGCAGTGCCTGGAAAGATATTGAAAGCAAACTCAGCTTGCTGTTAATACCATTGTCAATTTTAGGCCAAAAGAGGTTGGAAGTAAAAGAGCAAGCTGTTTTATTAAAACTATATGTTTGGTTCCTAGTGGGCGTTGGGGTATTTTTAATTGGAAAGAGTTTGTTTTTAGCTGGTGGTTTATTGACCAATCAAGAGTTTTCAGCACTTATTGGAGTTCACGCTTCTTATTTGAGCTTATACATGGCTGCAGCATTGTTTATTACAATTCAGTCTTTAACGCATAAAAGTCAGATTAAGTTAAACACGATTATTGCATTATTTCTTGCGTTCATATTAGTGGTTCTGGCTGCTCGAATGGTAACTATAGCTACATTTTTAAGCTTATTTACATGGTTTGCTGTAGTTCATTTTACTTGGAAAAGATTGTTGACGATGATTGTTATTTTTATCGGAGTAGTTTTCGCCATAAGTAGTATTGACTCGGTAAAAAGTAGGTTTCAAGAAGGCTTGATAGGAGAGCAGGTAGAGTTCGGTAATGTTGACGATTCAGTAAAAGTTAAAACCTATGGTGGCAAGGCTATACGTGTTGCTATTTGGCAATGTGCGCAAGAAGTTGTTAAAGATAATTGGTTGATGGGTGTTGGAGCAGGGGATGTTCATAAAAGTTTACAAGCTAGTTACAAACGGAACGAATTTCAATTGGCATGGCAATACAACAATTTCAATAGCCATAATTTATTTATTGAGACAATAATAGCAGTTGGAGTGCTGGGAGTTGTGGTCCTGATTACTTTATTCTATCTTTTATTTTTTTCTGCAATAAAAAACAGGAACATGCTTCTCTTTTGCTTCACAACATTGTTCTTTATGTTTTCATTGATAGAGTCGGCCTTTAACGTTCAAAAAGGAATAGTATTCCTTGTGGCGATTTCATGTTTGCTTTTTTCTACAAGGGAAGAAGTTGATAAAAGCTAATGGCCATATTGCGTTGCATTTAGGAATATAGTAAGCTGCGCTATTGAGTCTGGCATATATGTCTTAACCCGGTTAAAGCATATAAACAAGGTCAAACACTTTTGGTCCAAAAACAAATACTCCTACCACCATAGCAAAAATTGAAGCCATTAGCACAGCAGCAGAAGCATAATCTTTTATAGCGCCTATTTCAGGATTAAAATTTGGCTCTACTTTATCGGCTAGCCTTTCCAAAGCTGTATTAAATAGTTCAGAAAGAAATACTAAGGTGATGGCTAGTATCAAGAACAACCAATCTATACTGTTTATTTGGAGCACCACTCCTGCAATGGTGGCTCCAATCATAAAAAATAAGTGCACCCATGCGTTGTGTTCACTTTTAAAAAGTAATTGGACTTCATTAAATGCCGGCACAAAACTTTGCATTCTATCTTTTACGGAAAGGGTGGTTGATTTTTTCATAGTGGTAGATAAACGGAAAGGTTGATGCAGGATTGTGCTGAGAAAAAAATATTAAGCAACTCCATTTTTAGGGCACAAAAAAAGCCTTGTAAAACAACAAGGCTTTTTTCTGGTGGTGCCAGCTGGAATCGAACCAGCGACACAAGGATTTTCAGTCCTTTGCTCTACCAACTGAGCTATGGCACCCTCACCGCTATTAAAAACTGTCAACACAATTTTTATCGGGCGACAAATGTAAAAATAAAATTCGTGCCATGACAAAATTATTTTTAAAATATTTCCTACTGCTCAAACTATCCCTACTTTTGACGGAATGAAAGCACGCTTAGCTATTGATATAGGTAATACTCGAACTAAGTTCGCTGTTTTTGATGGGAGAGAAATGCTGCATACGTTTAGTTTAAAAAACGATGCACTTGAATTGAATAATGAGGTTCTAACTAATTATGAAATAGGGGCATTAATTATTTCATCCGTCAATGAAAAAGCAGAGGCCAAGTTAGAAATACCTGCTTTGGAAGTTCCAAAGCTGCTTTTGAGTCACACAACGGCGTTACCTTTTACGCTGGAGTATCAAAGCCCGGACACGTTGGGGAAAGATCGAATTGCGGCGGTTGCTGGAGCGCAGGCTCAGTTTCCAAACCAAAATACATTAGTGATCGACGCAGGCACTTGCGTTACTTATGATTTTTTAACAGCAGAAGGAGTTTATTTTGGGGGTGCAATTTCACCAGGAGTGCAATTGCGACTGCGAGCTATGAATCACTATACAAATAAACTTCCATTATTGAATTGGGATGGGATTAAAAGGCCTCAAAGTGTTGGTAATACAACAATTAATTCAATGTTATCAGGTGCTGTAAATGGGTTGGTTTTAGAAATGAGAGGTTTTGTGGAACGTTATGAAAAGCAATATAAAGCACTAAAAATCGTAATTACGGGGGGAGATTCCAATTTCTTTGTAAAAGAGTTAAAAAATGGCATCTTTGCAGACCCAAATTTGGTGCTAAAAGGCTTGAATGAAATACTTATTTACAATGGCGAATAAAACGTTCGCTCTAACATTGACTTTATTCTTGGTAGTTGGCCTCTTACAAGCCCAAAAAAACACAGATTCTCCGTACTCTAGATATGGTATAGGGACGCTTAATACAGCTACTTTCAATGGTAACTTTGGTCTTGGTGGCGCAGGAATTGCTTGGCGACCATTTCAGTATAAGCCTTTGGTGTATGACTCTTTGTCAAGAAGTAATGCAAACTTGAATGATCGAGGGTCAAACTTTATTAATGCTGTAAACCCGGCCTCTTTTTCCAATATTAGTTTAACAACATTCGAGTTTTCTGCAATATCAAGAAATGCCGAATACACTTCAGGTGGTCAGAGCAGAACTGGTAGTACTACGCAGTTTGGACATATGAGTTTAGCCGTTCCATTAGGTGAAAAGGCAGGGATGGCATTTGGAATTAAACCATATAGCTTTATTGGATATGACTACTCTAATATAGATACCATAAATACTGAATTGCTTGATTACAGCTATGAGGGTTCAGGAGGGGTAAATGAGATTTATTTTGGATTTGGATACGAGTTTTTAAAAAACTTTTCTATCGGGGTGACGGGAAGCTATTATTTTGGACAGCTAATAGATAATAGAAGAGTTGTTTACGAGAATGTAAGTTCAGGTTTTATGAATTCGCTAGATGAAAGAATTGTTCGAGTAAATAGCGTTTCCTATCAACTAGGAGTTCAATACTTCAAACATTTGAATGAAAAGTATCGAGTTGTAGTAGGGGCAATCCTATCTCCAGGAGATGAATTCAACGCTGAACGGTCAAGAATAGTCAGGAATTATAATGGAGTAGAAGGGTTAGAGCGCTTTCGAGATACCGCTTTGTTTGAAGATAACTCAAAGGTAAAAGTTGCTAATAGAGCACTTTTAGGAGTTGGTGTGTCATTAGAAAACAAAAGTAACTGGATGCTTACTGCAGATTTACGATTGAACACTTGGGGAGATGAAGATATTGGACCAAATGTTGAATTAGCAAATGGACAATCAATTCATATTGGATTCGATAAATATGTGAATACAACAGGATTTGGATCATACCTGAGCAAGATAGGCTACAGGTCAGGATTGAGATACAATAGCTCTATTGTCAGGATAAATAATGAAGACGTTTCAGAGTTTGGCATAAGTTTTGGTTTATCCTTACCGTTGAGAAAAACCTTCTCTACATTAAACTTCGGTGCCGAAGTTGGGCAACGAGGAAAAGATGAGGCAGGATTAACACGAGAGAATTTTTTCAACCTACAAGTAGGTGTAACAATAAATGATAAGTGGTTTATTAAAAGACAATACGATTAAAAAAAAGTAAACATGAGAAAATTAGGATTATTAATGATTGTAGCCTTAATGGCAGGAAGCTCATTTGGTCAAAAGTATGGAGCTGACAGTGTAAAGTGTATAGAGAACCTTTCTTTGTACAAAGACTATTACAAGCAAAAAATGTATAACGATGCATATAAATATTGGAAAGTGGCGTATGATATTTGTCCAGCCTCATCCGAAAAAATGTATGTTGATGGTGTTGCTTTGTTAAAGAGAAGAGAAGGCAAAGCGAAAACAGAAGCTCAAAAAGCTGCAATTGTTGATTCTATTATTACAGTATACGACAGGAGAAAAGAGAATTTTGGAAGTAACAAGGGTAGAGTTGATGGAAGAAAAGGTACAGACTTGTTACGCTATAAAAGCGACCAGCCTGAATTGCCCTTTGCAGTTTTAGAAAGCGCAGTGAATGAAGGAGGCAATTTTGCAGAGGCGGGAACTATTGCATCTTATATGAGTGCAGCAGTATTAATGGCAAGAGCTGAAAAGAAAACTCCTGAAGACGTGGTGAAGATTTTCGGACAGTTAACAGAAATTTTAGCATTTAACATTGCTAAGTATGAAGGGAAAAGAACACAAGAGTATTATGTGCAAGCCCAAGAAAGTGTAAATGATCTTGCTAGTCCTTATTTGAGTTGTGAAGTTTTAGTTAAAATGGCCGAAGAAGGATATGAAAAAAATAAGGCAGACGCAACTTGGATGGAAAGAACAGCTGACATTCTAGATAAAAAAAATTGCACGGACGCTCCTATCTTCTTCACCATTGCTAAAGAAATGCATGCATCTAACCCATCTTCAGTTTCTGCTGAAAAAATGGGAATTATGAGTTTAAAAAACAAAGAATTTGGTGCAGCGGAAAGTTTCTTTCAACAAGCAATTGACTTAGCTCAAGATGAAACAAAAAAAGCAGACTATTACATTGAACTAGCAGAAGCCCAACGAAGTGCTGGAAAATTCGGACAAGCAAGAACAAATGCTAGAAAGGCAGCAAGCCTGAAAGGAGGGTGGGGACTACCTTACCTAATGATAGGAGATATGATTGCATCTAGCTCTTCTTGTGGTGGAGAAGATGCTTGTGCACAAAAGGCGATTTATTGGTTAGCAGTTGATTATTATAATAAAGCTAAATCAATAGACCCATCAGTTGCAGGTAAAGCGAACGGAAAGATTGCGACATATGCAAAATACTTTCCAACTCAAGAAGACTGTTTCTTTGGTGGAACGAAGGCGGGAGATACAGTTAATATTGGCTGTTGGATTGGAGAGTCTACAAAAGCTAGATTTTAATTGAGACAAACAATTAACTCAAAAAGCAAGAGCACCCTTATAAAATACTGTTTACCGGTATTTTTGGGGGGGCTTTTTTCGTGCTCAAATGATATTGAAGAGGTAAAAAAATACGATAATATAGAAGTTTTACCAGATCAAGTAGTAAAAGAGGTTGAGGTGATGTATAGCACAAGTGGCAATGTAGTTTTTCAGCTTAATGCTCCAGTTTTACATCAATATTCTGGTGAGAAAAACTACAACGAGATGCCAGAGGGTGTGGAAGTAAAAATTTTTGATAAGGAAATGAACGTTACCACCAAGCTCACCTCTAACTATGCCATTGATTCTACTTATGCCAATAAAATGCAAGCCCGTGAAAATGTAATTGTGATAAATGAAAAAGGAGAGCAGTTAAATACAGAAGAGCTACTTTGGAATAAAAAAACTGAGCAAATTACCTCAGATGTCTTTGTGAAAATAACTACTGCGGACCAAATAATCATGGGAACAGGATTAATTTCCAACCAGAACTTTACAGAATATAGAATTCTTCAACCAAGCGGTATAATCAACATCGAAAATGATTAAAGTAATAAAGTTTATGGAAAAGGCATGGATGGTGATAGCAATTGCTACCTTTCTAATTGCCATATATTGGTCAATAAAGAACAGTATTTATGATGCTCTTTATTTTTTTGGATTTTCAGTAATTGCTATTTTTCTATTTATTATGCGAAGAAAACAACGCATGTTTCACGAAAGAGAAGCCGAGAAAAAGGGTAAATAAGTTATATTTGATTTTATGGACAGTTACCTATGGGGAGTAATCCTCAGTACGCTTGTTTTTTCAGCTTTCTTTTCAGGTATGGAAATTGCCTTTGTATCTGCGAACAAGCTAAAAATTGAACTAGACGGCAAGCAAGGAGACTTTTTTGCAAAAATAATCTCGAATTTCTTAAAAAGACCTTCAAGGTTCATTGGAGCGATGTTAGTTGGCAACAACATAGCTTTGGTCGTTTATGGAATTTTTATGGCAAAAATTTTAGAGCCCAAAATTGCCGCTTTTACAGAAAGTGAACTAGTTATTCTACTCATTCAAACCATTCTCTCGACGTTAATCATTCTTGTAACGGCAGAATTCTTACCCAAAACACTTTTTAGAATAAACCCTAACTTAATGTTGCGGTTTTTTGCTTTACCTCTTTTTATTATTTACTGGATTATGTTTCTTCCAATGCTATTGGTTATTGGAATATCAGAACTATTGATTAAAATATTTTCCCCTCAGCTGAGCTCTGAAGAAGATTTGAATTTTGGAAGAATTGATTTAGAGCACTATTTAAAAGAAGGCACAGAGCAAGCGCTGTCTCAAGAGGAGGTTGACCATGAGATCCAAATTTTTCAGAACGCACTGGACTTTTCAAAGGTAAAGGCACGAGAATGTATGATTCCTCGAACTGAGATAGTGGCCCTTGAAATGGAGGAGGATCTTGAAAAGCTCAAAGATAAATTTATTGAAACTGGTCTTTCTAAAATTTTGATATATAAGGATAACATTGATAACATAATAGGCTACACGCATTCATTCGAGTTGTTTAAAAAACCTGAAAGTATAAAGTCAATCTTGTTGCCACTTCCCATTATCCCAATGAGCATGCAAGCGAATGAAATATTGGAAATATTTATTCAACAAAAGCGCAGCATCGCAGTGGTGGTGGATGAGTTTGGCGGCACGGCGGGGATTGTAACAATCGAAGATATAATTGAGGAAATATTTGGAGAAATTGAAGACGAACACGATAAAGAAGCTTTGATGGAAACTAAAATTAACGATCATGAGTTTCTGTTTGCCGCGCGATTAGAAGTGGACTATTTGAACAATGAATACAATTTAGGCTTACCTGAATCAGATAATTACGAAACGATTGCAGGGTTAATTATTGATACTTTCGAGAGCATTCCTACAATGAACGAGCAAATTCAAAAAGATCAATTTGTTTTTACTGTGAAGAAAGTTTTTCAGAATAAAATAGACCATGTTCATTTAAAGGTTCTGGAGCAAGATAATTAGTGAAGAATACCATCTTTCATTAGCTTAAAATTAAGCGTTTTTAATGCTTTATTAATTCAGTTTACTATCGTATATTCGCAACCCTAAATTTTTAATTGATTTCAATGGCAATAATTGGAAAAATAAGAGAGCGTTCGTTCTTGGTGTTAATCATCATCGGTATAGCATTACTAGCATTCATGCTAACAGAGTATTTTTCTGCAAACTCTAATGGACAACAAGCTCCATTAAGTATTGCAGAGATAAATGGACAACAAATCTCTCCTCAAGAGTTTGACTTTAAAGTTCAACGAGGGTATGAGAATTATCAAAAGCAAACTGAACAAGAGTTAGATGAACGAACTAAATCTACCATTCGGGAGTCGGTTTGGGCGGAAATGACTTCTGATATCTTGGTCGGAGAACAACTGGAAGAGTTAGGAATTCAAGTTACTTCTAGAGAATTAATGGACTTAGTTAGTGGATCGAATCCTCATCCACAAGTGAGGCAAGCGTTTACAGACCCAAATACAGGTCAGTTTAACCCTAATGCGGTAATTCAGTTTTTACAAAACCTTGACAATGACGAGGCAACTAAAGCACAGTGGGTTGATTTCGAAAGAGCATTGAAAAGAAATCACAGAATGGATAAGTACAATGTCTTAATTAAAAAAGGCATTTATACTCCATCTGCTTTTGCTAAAGAAAAGTACAACGAAAATAATGGAGCAATGGCTTTTAAATATATTTATAAGCCCTACTCTTCGATTGAGGACTCTACAATTGAGGTGTCTGAATCAGAGATTTCTAACTTCTATAACAAGACAAAATCTGATTATGACCAAAAGGCAAGTAGAAAAATTGCTTATGCTTACTTTCCAATTGTTCCGTCAGCAGAAGATCAAGAAGAGACAAAACAATGGGTGAATAAGACCTATGAAGAGTTTAAAACAAACGGGAATGATTCTACTTTCGTGAACGCAAACTCGGATCAAAATTTTATTCCCGTTTATTATTCTAAAGCAAATGCACCTGTTGGTGCGGATACTTCACTTTGGGATCAGGATTCAGGTTACGTAGTTTCGCCAAAATTGGTTGGAAATGTTTGGACAATTGCAAAGGTGAAAGCTATTAAAATGGCTCCTGACTCAGTTCGTGCTAGACACATTTTGATTGGAGCTCAAAACAGAATGATGGAAGCCGCAGAAAAAACGGCAGACAGTGTCATGACTGCACTACAGTCAGGAACTCCTTTCGATTCGCTTGTTTCACTTTCTGATGACAAAGCGTCGGCCGTAAAAGGAGGAGATTTAGATTGGTTTGCTGAAGGAATGATGGTAAAACCGTTTAATGATGCTGCCTTCTCTTCAAACGTTGGTGAATTCTCAAAAGTAGAAACACAATTTGGATATCATATTATTGAAGTAACTGAAAAGTTACCTGAGGTCAAGAAGATTCAAATCGCAACAATTACTCGTCAAGTTAAACCAAGTAAAGGAACTTATGCTGATTTGTTTAATCAGGCAAATAGTTTTTCCATTAATGTAACCGATATAGAATCATTTAGAGAAGAGTTGACTAAGAATAATCTTCAGCAAAGATCTGCAGTACTGTCAGAAAATGACAACTTGGTTCAAGGTTTGGGGCTTTCGAGAGACTTAGCAAGATGGGTGCAAGATGCTGACCAGGGAGATGTTTCAGAAGCAAAAGATGTTGAGGGGGCCTTTGTTGTTGCAATTGTAGAGAATGTGGATAAGGAAGGAATTGCTCCTTTAGATAAGGTTAGAAACAGAGTTGAATTTTTGGCCAGACAAGAAAAGAAAGCTGAAATTTTGAAGTCAGAGTTGAATGACGCAAGTGATATCGGATCCTTAGCAGGAAAAACAGGTTTACCTGTTGAAAACGCAAATGTAACTTTTGCGAGCCCTGCAATTCCAAGTGTTGGGTTAGAGCCAAAAGTAGTTGGTTCAGCTTGGGCACTAACTCCGGGTCAATTAAGTCAGCCAATAGCCGGCAATAATGGAGTTTTCGTAGTGTCTGTAGATAAAAATGTTAGTGCAGGAGAACCTAATTTAGCAGAAGTTCGGCAAAATGAAATCAGAAGTATAGCTAGTAGAGTAGATAATGGATCGGTTTATAATGCTTTAAAAGACAAGTCAGAAGTTGTTGATAACCGATCAAAGTTCTATTAGGAATTATAACGAACACAATACCAATACAAAAAACCCTCTATGATAATCCATCATAGAGGGTTTTTTATGGCTAGTATCTCAGCTATTTTATAACTCCTAGTTCTTTTCCAACCTTTGTGAAGGCAGCGATGGCGTGGTCTAAGTGCTGCTTGTCATGACCTGCTGAAAGTTGGACTCTTATTCTTGCTTGCTCTTTAGGAACAACTGGATAGAAGAACCCAATAACATAGATACCTTCTTCTAATAGTTTGTCGGCGAAAACTTGAGAGAGTTTAGCATCGTAAAGCATGATAGGAACAATAGCGGATTCTCCATCTTTAAAATCAAATCCAGCCGATTTTACTCCAGCTTTAAAATAATCCACATTGTCCATTAGCTTATCTCTAAATGCAGTTGATTCTTTCAATAAATCCAATACAGCAATTGAACCTCCAACAATTGCAGGCGCTAAAGAGTTAGAGAATAAGTAAGGCCTCGAACGCTGACGAAGAAGTTCGATAACCTCCTTTTTACCTGTAGTAAATCCTCCCATCGCTCCACCCAATGCTTTTCCCAAGGTGCCAGTGATAATATCAACCCTTCCTAAAACATTGCAATACTCAGCAGTGCCTCTTCCTGTTTTTCCTATAAAGCCATGAGAATGGCAGTCGTCTACCATAACCATTGCATCATATTTTTCTGCGAGGTCACATATTTTGTCTAATTGGGCTACATATCCATCCATTGAGAATACACCATCCGTTACAATAATCCGAAATCGTTGATCTTGCGCTTTTTTCAACTGTTCTTCGAGGTCAGTCATATCGTTATTTGCATACCTATAACGAGCTGCTTTGCAAAGCCGCACACCATCAATAATTGAAGCGTGGTTTAAAGAATCAGAAATTATTGCATCTTCAGGGCCAAATAGCGGTTCAAATACACCCCCATTTGCGTCAAATGCAGCAGCATATAAAATGGTGTCTTCTGTTCCACAGAATTCAGCAATCTTAGCCTCTAATGTTTTGTGAATATCTTGTGTGCCACAAATAAACCGTACTGATGACATGCCAAAGCCATGACTATCTAATGCAGCTTTAGCAGCATTAACAACCTTTGGGTGAGATGAAAGCCCCAAGTAATTGTTGGAGCAAAAGTTAATGACTTCTTTGCCACTATTTAATTTTATAACAGCATCTTGAGCAGAGGTTATTATTCTTTCTTTTTTAAATAAACCGGCATTTTCTATATCAGAAAGTTCGGCTTGTAGGTGTTCTTTAATTTTTCCGTACATCGTTTTCCATTTAGGTTCCCAAAGGTAATGAAAGGTACTTTCTAATTAAAAGGGAAGTTTAACGAATGAATAATTTGACCACTTGCGAATCGCTATTCTGGACAGCTACTTTTATAAAATAAACACCTCTTGGTAGTTCTGAAACGTCCCTAGAGTATTTATTTCCATTGAGATTACTTTCGGTAAAAATTAAGGTGCCGTCAGATTGAAAAAGTAGAACTTCAAATTTATTGTTGGAGGAGTTGGTAAATTCTAGGTTAAAAGTTCCGCTATTCGGATTTGGGAAAACTAAAATACCTTGATTTCCTGCATTGACTATAAACTCTGAGACAAGCGAGAACTCAACATTATCTAATTTTAAACGATAAAACGAAGTCCTAACACTTATGGGGTTAGCATCAATCCAAGTATAAGACTGCGCGCTGTCTTCATTACCGCAAACACCGGGGTACACATATGCCTCTTGATAGTTGACATTATCACTGCTTCTTTCAACCACTAAGTCTAGGCAAGTCGAACCCGCCGCCATGGTCCATTTAATGAGCGCTTTTTTGTCACCATCTACCGGTAACATGCTAAAATCAAGCAACCGCTCACTTTGACTGAAGGAAAGAAGTTGAGATAAAAGAATAACACCAAAGAAAAATAGATTTTTCATGTAAAGCAAATATCGTAAAAAGAGACAAATTGATTCCATTTAAGCGAGTTACGTCGAGTAAATCTGGTCCAAACCTCATTTAAAATTTAGTTAACTTTGCAAAACTAAAATAAGATAAAAATTATGGCAGAGATTGAATTGACAATGCCCAGAATGGGAGAAAGTGTTGCGGAAGCAACTATTACCAACTGGTTAAAAGCTGAGGGTGATACTATTGAAGCGGAAGAGCCTGTTTTAGAAATTGCGACGGACAAGGTTGATTCCGAGATCCCAGCTCCAGAGTCAGGCGTTTTAAAGAAGATTTTATTTCAAGTAGACGACGTAGTAAAAGTTGGTGATACCATTGCCATAATCGAAGTAGCGGGAGAAGCAAAGGCAGGAACGTCTGCCCCCTCAATTGTGGAGGAGAAGGCTCCAAAAGCTGTTGAAGAAATTCAAAATTCTGCAACGGCGATTTTAACGGAAGAATTAACCAAGAACTCTCCTTCTGGAAAGTTCTTATCTCCTTTAGTTAGAAGCATAGCAGAAAAAGAAGGAATAAGTGCAGCAGAGTTAGATCAATTAGAAGGGACTGGACTAAACAATAGAATTACCAAGGAAGACTTGGTAAAATACATGCAAAACCGAGGCAGTGCTCCGGTCTCAGCAGCTGCTGAAAAGAAAATAGCACCTGCTGCTCCTGTAAAAGCACAGTCCGTTGTTTCAATGGGAGACGGTGATGAAATTATCCAGATGGATCGCATGCGAAAGATGATTTCGGACCACATGACCATGTCCAAACAGACATCGGCGCACGTAACTTCTTTTGTAGAAGCTGATGTTACTGAAATGGTAATGTGGAGAAATAAGGTGAAAAACAGTTACGAAAAACGTGAAGGAGAGAAAATTACTTACACTCCTTTAATTATGGAAGCTGTAGCCCGTGCGATTAAGGAAATGGCAATGATCAATGTTTCTGTAAGTGGAGATACCATTATTAAACGAAAGCACATTAATTTAGGTATGGCGACTGCTTTGCCTTCAGGCAACTTAATTGTGCCGGTAATCCGAGATGCAGACCAAATGAATTTGGTGGGGCTATCAAAAAAAGTAAACGATTTAGCCAATAGAGCTAGGACGAACAAGCTGAGTCCGGATGAAGTGTCTGGAGGAACCTTTACAGTTACCAATGTTGGGACATTTGGTAATGTTATGGGAACTCCAATTATCAATCAACCTCAGGTTGCGATAATGGCTGTTGGAGCAATTCGAAAAAAACCTGCGGTAATTGAAACTCCATTTGGAGACACTATCGGTGTGCGCCACATGATGTTCCTTTCTTTATCTTATGATCATAGAGTAGTTGATGGTTCTTTAGGAGGTAGTTTCGTGCAAAGAGTAGCAAAGATTTTAGAAGAATTTGATTTGAATAGGGAAATCTAGTTCACTAACAATCATTTGTTAGCGGTTGTTAACTAATTCTATGGAATTGTAAAAGGAATAAAATATATTTGTATTTGTAGAAACAACTGCACTAAACCCAATAAAAATGAATCAAACAAAGAGTTTGTTTCATTCATTCAAGACATAGCTGAATTGGTAAAAGAAAGAGGTGATGCACAAATAATTATAACATCAAGTGCATCGAAAGTACCAACTAGAACGTGGAAGACGAATTCAGTTCTCACAAAAAAGAGAGCGTATGACACGAAAGCATTATTGGAAAAAGTATTTGCGAAACAGGGAATCAAGCCTAATCAGTTCAATTTTGTAGACATGAATACACTGATTACTGGGCCGGAATATAAAGGGGATTATCTTTCAAATAAGAGCACGTATGAAAAATATCAATACGTAAGAATATTTATAAAGTAATATGGCGTTAGCATTAAAAAAGCCACTAGTTTTTTTTGATTTAGAAACCACAGGAGTTGATGTAGCTAAAGATAGAATTGTTGAAATATCAATTTTAAAGTTACATCCAGATGGAAAGAAGGAAGTTAAAACTCGCAGAGTCAATCCGGAAATGCCAATACCAAAAGGATCCTCTGAGATTCATGGAATTTATGATGAAGATGTAAAGGATGAGCCGACATTTAAGTCGATGGCAAAAAGTTTGGCCGTTTTTATTGGGAATAGCGATTTGGCAGGGTTTAATTCTAACAAGTTTGATGTACCGTTGTTGGCCGAAGAATTTCTTAGAGTAGGAGTAGATTTTGAGATTGACAGTAGGAATTTAGTTGACGTCCAAAATATTTTTCACAAACTCGAACAGCGAACTTTGGTGGCTGCTTATAAATTCTATTGTGGAAAGGATCTTACCAACGCACACAGTGCCGAAGCTGATAATATTGCAACATATGAAGTTTTAGAAGCCCAAATCGAACGGTACGACGAACTAGAAAATAATGTGAACTTTTTATCTGAATTCTCGAAGAGGACTAACAATGTGGACTTAATGGGTCGAATTGTTTTCAATGAAGATAATGTAGAGGTATTTAACTTTGGCAAACACAAAGGAACTCCAGTTTCTCAAGTTCTAGAAAGAGATCCTTCTTACTATAAATGGATGATGAATGGAGGCTTTCCTTTATATACAAAGAAAGTTCTCACAGCAATCAAATTAAGATCTTTTAACCAGTAGAAATGAAAATCATTTGTATCGGTAGAAATTATTCCGCACACGCAAAGGAATTAAATAATCCTGTTCCCAAAGAGCCAGTTGTTTTCTTAAAACCCGATACCGCTCTATTGCCTAAGAGCATGCCATTTTTTTATCCTAGCTTTTCTAAAGATATTCATTATGAGGCAGAACTTGTGGTGAAGATAGACCGAGTAGGTAAAAACATCAGTCAAAAGTTTGCACACAAATACTACTCTGAACTTTCAGTGGGTATCGACTTTACAGCAAGAGATTTGCAGCAGGAATGCAAAGAAAAGGGCCTTCCTTGGGAACGAGCTAAAGCCTTTGATGGATCAGCACCAGTTGGAAGATTTATTGGAAAAGATAAGTTTCAAACCTTAAGTGATTTGAATTTTTCATTAAAAATAAATGGAGAGCTCAAACAGCAGGGAAACACAGGAAATATGCTATTCTCAATTGATGCAATTATCGCATATGTTTCTCAATTTTTTACCTTGAAGATTGGCGACTTGATATTCACAGGAACGCCCGAAGGAGTTGGACCAATTGCAATTAATGATTCATTCGAGGCTTTTCTTGAAGGTGAGAAAGTTCTTGACTTAAAGATTAAGTGACATCCTTTTCGGTAAAGCAAATTCCATAATCTTCTAGCTCTTTTAGAATAGGCTCATATATTGACTGTTTAATTGGAATGTGAACTCCTGGTTCGTCAATTGTGCCATTCAAAATCTTTTTAGCTGTTATACCTACAGGTAAGCCCACAGTCTTGGCCATAGCAGTATGGGTCTGATCTTCTCCTATAACAACCATAGAAGAGTGCTTTTCGTATTTCTTTCCACCATTGGTGTATACAAACTTATGCCACATTACAATCATGTCTTTGTCATCCTCTTGCAACGTCCATTTGCGCACTAAAATTTTCTGTAAAATTTCGGCCGGGGTTGCATTGTCCAATTCAACAGGAATATCTTCAAACAAGTCCAGCCATTTGTATTTTTCAAACAATTGAATGTCGTCGTGAGCGATGTTAAGGTAATGGCGAAATTTAAGTTCTACAGAGTCATTTGGGTTGTAAGGTAAAAACAAGTTAATGAATGACCTAAAGGTTAAATCTTTAGAGTTTGGAATAGTGTAAGAATCATCTGTGGCTCCTAATTGCACAAATGCATCCCAAGCTCTGCAATATCCCGGCTTCCTCAAGGTACCTCTAAACATGGTTGAAATATTCTCTAAACCATATACCTGTCTATATTTTAAAGAATCGCGATTTGCAACGCCCTCAAACTTTCCAAATCCCTCGATATCAATAATTTCAGTTCTGCGAAACATCTTTTGGTATGGGATATACTTGTATGTGCCTTCTTGTATAAACTTTACTGCTCCTCCTTGACCCGCCAAAACCACGTTCCTTGGGTTCCAGGTGAACTTATAGTTCCATGGGTTATTGTCACTTTCTGGAGCAACTAGCCCTCCTGTAAATGTCTCGAAGTCGGTTAACTCTCCGCCTTGAGAAACAATTTCATCAATTACTTTTTTAGCAGATAAATGATCAATCCCAGGATCTACTCCTATTTCATTGATAATGATAACCCCATTTTCTTTCGCCTGCCGATCTAGCTCTTGCATTTCTTTGGAAATGTAAGATGCTGTAACCATATGCTTTTTGTAGTCGATACAGTCTTTTGCTACACTAATGTGCATATGAGCAGGAAGCATAGAAATCACAAGATTAGAGGCTTCAATAAGCGTCTCTCTTTGATCTTGATTCGTGACGTCAAATACTTCAGTGGTCACAAAGGGTAATTCGGTTACTTTTTTATCAAGAAATTCAAAATTTCTGTCCGCAATCGTAAGTTGCCATTCATTTGCTTCAGCATTGTTAGTAAGGTACTTAACTAATGTTCCTGTCGATCGCCCTGCCCCAATTAAAAGTATCTTTTTCATGTATCGTAAGTGAACCTCTAAATTAATTGAATTTAAATGCATGGACTACCAAATGCAATATTAATTGCTATGTTTATTTTTGACTGATGGAAAGGAAATTTCTTCTTTGGGGATTTATTTTAGGAGGGTTAGCTGTCATCATAGGAGCATTCGGTGCGCATGCATTGAAAGACATATTAACTGAAAGTCAGCAAGCCAGTTTTGAAACCGGGATTAGGTATCAAATTTATCATTCCCTTCTTTTGCTTTTTTTATCAACGCAAAGTCAACTAAAAAGTAAGTTGCTTTTGAACTTATTGGTAGTAGGCGTATTATTATTTAGTTTTTCTATCTACTTCCTAAACCTAAGAAGCTTTTTAGGTGCTGAATGGTTTAGTTTTTTAGGACCGATAACACCAGTTGGCGGGTTGTTATTGATTTCAGCTTGGTCTATTGCCGCTTTTAAGACTATTCAAAATAAAATAAAATAGGTATGTGCGGTATAACTGGAATTATCGCAAACTATGCACTCTCGTATGATGAGTTAGCACGGACTGAGGTTGCGGTTAAGCGTCTTGAAAAGAGAGGCCCAGATGCAACAGGCATAGTAAATTATGGGTCAACTATTCTAGGACATCGCAGACTATCTATAATCGATACAAATGCAGCTTCTAACCAGCCTATGGAAGATGCCAGCAGGCGGTACTCAATAGGTTTTAATGGAGAAATATATAACTATAAAGAACTGAAAGCTGATTTAATTGAAAAAGGGTATCAATTTATTAATGAAAGTGACACTGAGGTTTTGTTGAATGGCTACGATTGCTATGGCACTGCCTTTTTAAATAAATTGAATGGCTTTTTTGCTTTTGTAATATATGATAAGCAGGAAAAGACAAGTTTAATTGCTCGAGATCGTTTTGGCATAAAACCACTTTTGTTTTATAAAAAGGAAAATGCATTTTACTTCGCTTCAGAAATGAAAGCACTTTTGGAGTTTGATATCCCACGGGAGATTGATCATACATCACTGTACACGTATTTACAACTAAATTATGTTCCTGAGCCGCATTCTATGATTAAGGATGTAAAAAAGTTAAAACCGGGACACTATTTAAAGATAGATGCTCAAAACAGAGTCCAAAAGATTCCTTTTTATCAAATTGATTACCCAAAAGTTGAAGGGCAGTATGCAGACTTAAGCTACGACCAAGCAAAGCAGAAATTTTTAGAGATATTAGACAGATCAATTGAGAGACGATTGGCAGCAGATGTTCCACTGGGAACTTTTTTGAGTGGAGGAATCGATTCCTCCCTGGTTACAGCAATAGCTTCTACGAAGGTTAAAAATCTATCAACTTTTTCTATCGGATTTAAAGATGATCCTCATTTCGACGAAACTGAGTTTGCACTTGCGGTGGCGGAAAAATTTAATACAAATCACCATGTGTTTTCACTTTCAAGAAATGATTTGCTGACAAGTTTGTACGAAACGCAGGATTATATTGATGAGCCTTTTGCGGATTCATCCGCTTTGGCTGTCAATGCGTTGAGCAGAGAAACTAAAAAACATGTAACTGTTGCCTTATCTGGAGATGGCGCAGATGAGATGTTCTCGGGGTATCATAAGCATATGGGTGAATTTATGATGAGGCAAAAAGGTGTGAAGCAGCAAATGGTTAAAAAACTTTCGTCCGTTTGGTCTGCTCTTCCAAAATCAAGGAACTCGTCATTGGGAAATTTAATTAGGAAGTTAGATAAGTTCGCAGTTGGGTCAGCTTTAAATAAAGATGAAAGATATTGGTTGTGGGCTAGTTTGCTAAGCGAGGCGGGGGCCTCTAATTTATTACTGAAACGACCACAGAAAGAGAGTTATCTGAAGCGCAAAGAGGAAATATTAGCGGTTCTCTCAAAAGGGAATGATTTTAATGATGTTTTGTATACCGACGTCAACCTAGTTCTGCAGAGTGACATGTTACGGAAAGTTGACCTTATGTCAATGGCGAACGGGTTAGAAGTAAGAACACCTTTCTTAGATCATGAATTGATGAACTTTGCTTTTTCAATACCGGCAAGCTATAAAATTAACGGGCAAATGAAGAAAAGAATCGTTCAAGACGCGGCAAGAGATATACTGCCTGAAATGTTGTATAACCGCCCTAAAAAAGGATTTGAAGTGCCTTTAGGTGGTTGGATGCGCAATGAATTGCACGATTTAATTAATAATGAATTATTATCTGACCAATTTATTAAGGATCAAAACCTTTTTAACTTATCTATCGTACGTCAATTGAAGAAAAAATTACACTCCGCAGACCCTGAAGACTCCCAAGCCAATATTTGGGCACTTTTGGTTTTTAATAATTGGTGGAAAAAATATATTGCTTAATTGCACATTAAACCACAGCAACTGAATGCCAAAAGTTTTAAGAATAATAAATCGATTTAATTTAGGAGGACCAACATTTAATGCAGCCTTATTAACTAAATATATGGCTCCTGAATACGAAACGATGCTGATTGGTGGAAGGGAGGAAAGTTCGGAAGAAAGTTCGCAGCACATTTTAAATGACTTGGGAATAAAAGCGCATTATGTTGATGAAATGCAGCGAGACATTGGGTTGTCAAATGACCGACAAGCGTATCTATCGATTAAAAAAATAATAAAAGAATTTCAACCAGATATTATTCATACTCATGCGTCAAAGGCTGGCGCAATTGGAAGAAGTGCTGGAATAGCCTACGGCAAAGCAAAGATAGTACATACTTTTCATGGTCATGTTTTTCATTCTTATTTCGGAAAGGTCAAAACTAAAGTATATCAACATATAGAACGTGCGCTAGCTTTAAAAACAGATAAAATAATTGCGATTAGTCTCAGGCAAAAGCTGGAACTGACAAAAAGGTATCGCATCTGTTCCGAAGATAAGGTTGAGGTAATTCCTCTGGGATTTGATTTGAGTCGTTTTCAAGAGAATGTGGAAACAAAGAGAAAGTCATTTAGAGCGAAGTACAATCTAGAAGAAGATGAAATAGCCATCGGGATAATCGGAAGGTTGGTACCAATTAAAAACCATAAACTATTCTTAGCTTCTTTGAAGCAAGTTCTTGGCAAAACGAAAAAGAAAGTAAGAGCATTTTTGATTGGAGACGGAGAAGAAAGAGAGGAATTAAAAGCGTACGCTACCCTGTTGGGGCTGGATTTTGTAAATGGGGATTTCGAACCTGGTATGAAAGCTACAGTGCATTTTACCTCTTGGATTAAGGATGTGGATTGGGCTAATTCTGGATTAGATATTATCGCATTAAGTTCCTTAAATGAAGGCACACCGGTTAGCCTTATTGAGGCACAGGCTTCTTGTAAACCAATTGTTTCTACGAAAGTAGGGGGTGTGAGCAACATTGTAATTCCAAACGAAACTGCTTTGTTGTCGCCTTCAAATTGTCCAGATTCTTTTAGCGAAAACCTTTTGCAATTAATTGAAAATGAAGAAAAAAGGGCGGAAATGGGAAGAAGAGGTTGGGAGCTAGTACATGAAAAGTATCATTACAGTCGCCTTGTGCATGATATGAATAATTTATACACGGGATTACTTCACTAACATTTTTACAAGAAACTACCATTTATTGAATAGATTTGTAGTCTTATAGATACTGTAGAAATGATGAAAAGAATTTTAGGGATTATCGTAGCTTGTTATTTTTTAGCTTCTTGTAAGCCTTTGAATCCAAGTATCATGTTCAGGACTCCAAAAGATTACAAGTACGATACCCAAATTAAAGATACTACAGAAGAGTATCGAATTGCGGCAAATGATGCAATCAGTTTCCGACTTTTCACCAATAATGGGATGAAACTAGTAGATGTTACAGAGAACAATTCTCAGATGTTTCAACAATTAAATCAAGGAATTACTTATATCGTGGAGTTTGATGGTCAAGTTAACTTACCAATTATAGGAAGGGTAGACGTGAATGGTATGACAATTCGTGAGGCGGAATACTTCCTCGAAGAGAAATACGATGAGGTGTTTATTGATCCGTTTTTAATCTTGAATGTAACAAATAGGAGGGTTACTATTTTTCCTGGAAGTGGCGGTGATGGGGTTGTTATAACCTTACAAAATAATAACATAAAGTTACTGGAAGCGCTTGCTTTGGCCGGCGGTCTTGCGGATAAAGGAAGGGCTGCAAGGATAAAATTAATTCGTGGAGATTTAGCAGATCCTGAGGTCTATCTAATTGACTTAGCTACGATAGAAGGAATTAGTCAAGCAGATATTATTCTACAAGCAAATGACATTATTTATGTCGAACCTATTGGTGTTACGTCAAGACAACTATTAGGAGAAGTCACGCCTATACTTACTTTACTCACAGGACTATTAACCCTTTACTTTGTTATCGATAGAGTTCAATAGTAGCAGTGCAAGAGCCTCAACCTACATATTCTAATTCTAACAAGAGCGCAAAAGTAGACTCTGATCAATTCAGTAATTTCAACACTGATTTCGACCTAGGCTTGTTTATTTATGTTTTTAAAAAGAACTTGTTATGGGTGATTTTAGTCATAGGTATTTCAATCTTAGGTAGTTTTCTTTATTTGAGGGATACTTCACCTATTTATCAATCTGACGCTATAATACAAATTGAAAAGTCAAACAAAGCGAACCAACTGTTGAATGTTGACGATTATTATGAAACGAATGACATATCAGCGGAGATTGAGTTATTGAAGTCAAATTTAATAGCGAAGAATGCTATTAGACAACTTCCTCTACAAGTTAGTTATTTTAATAAGGGCCAATTTTTAGATTTTGAACTCTATCGTTCTGCACCATTTAAGGTTGAAGTTTTTTCAAAAGACAGCACTCTAAACTCTACTAGGGTTGAAATTAAATTTCTAAACGGCCAAGATGGAGTGATTGAATGGGGTAGCGATGACAATCGGAATGAAAAACAAATAAAATTTGGGGATTTTGTGCAATTACCCTTTGCCACAATTAAAGTGAATGTGACGAACTTCAGTGTTATTGAAGAGAACATAAATTCAGTTAACTCGACAGGTTATTACTTCGTAATTAATAATATAAATGCTCTTTCGCGAGAGTTGATGTCAAAAGTTAATGTTGTAATTCTAAACCCAAGTGCAAAAACAGTTTCTATAAGTGTTCAAGAGAATAACTCACTAAAAGCGAAAGAAGAAGTTATTCAATTGATAGAAGAATTTAAACTTTGAAGATGAGTCTAAGGAGTCGAAAGGTCTAAGAAAATTTTTTAAGAGGAAAAAGAATGGAGATTGAAAAAGTAAAGATTGAAGGATTGTTAATTGTGCGTCCAGCTGTTTTTGAAGATGACCGAGGTTATTTTTTCGAGGCATTTAATGCTGAAAAGTTTAAACAAGCTGGACTACAAACTAAATTTGTACAGGATAATCTTTCAAAATCTTCAAAAGATGTTTTACGGGGACTTCATTTTCAAAACCCACCTCACGGTCAAGGGAAGTTAGTTTCTGTTGTTAGAGGAGCGGTTTTAGATGTTGCAGTAGATATTCGAAAAAACTCTCCAACCTACGGGCAACATTATTCAATCATTTTATCTGAAAAAAATAAAACTCAGTTTTATATTCCTCCAGGTTTTGCACACGGGTTTAAAACATTAGAGGATAATACCATTTTCTCATATAAATGCACGGAGGGTTATAACAAGGATGCTGAGGGTTCAATAAAATGGAATGATGAACAGTTAGGTATTGATTGGGATGTAAAAAACCCGATCATTTCAGAAAAAGACCAAATAGCTCCAAGCTTTGAAGAGTTAAATTCTCAATTTACATTTTAAGCATGGAAAGTGAGTTTTTTATCTTAAAAATTTCTTTTCTTTTTTTGGGAAGCTTATTATTTACGCAATCACATTTGTGTGGGTTGTAGGCTTAATGAACTCTATTAACATGTTAGACAATATGGACGGTATTACTACTATAGCTTCCATATTTGCGTTAATCGGTATGTTAACTGTAATTGTATTCAATAAAACCTTTGAATCATCATACTTCGTATTAGTTTTAGGATTAATTGGAGCATTATTAGGTTTTCTGTTTTTCAATTGGCATCCATCAAAAATGTATATGGGAGATACAGGTAGTCAGTCTTTAGGAGTTGTATTAGCAGCACTTTCTATTAAGTTTTTATGGAATCACAGTGCTACAGAATACCATACAACCTCTCGACAGTTTATCCTTCCTATTCTTGCCTTCATTGTTCCTTTGTCTGACACAACAAGTGTTGTTATTAATAGAATTTCTAAGGGTCGGTCACCGTTTGTTGGCGGGAAGGATCATACTACCCATCATTTATCTTGCTTAGGCTTATCTGATCAGTCGGTTGCATTGTTAGTAGCGGGCTTGGGTATTTTCTCCACGGTAATGCTGTTGATTGCATTGTCTATTAAGAATTGGACTCACTTATTTACAATTCTGTTTGGAATGTACGCGTTGGTGGTTTTTGTTTCATTATATTTAACTACCAAACCAAAGTTGTTTGGAAAAGCACCAAAAGAAGATGAAGAAGCAAAGTAGCCTATTGAAATCAATTAATTTATTACTAATCCCCTTAGCGCTTTTTGGGTTAATTCAATTGTTCACGTATTCTTTTAATAAAGAAGAAGAGGATAAACTGCATCGATCTAAGATGGAAGAAGAGTATCAAATTTTTTCTTTGAGACCACCTTCTGAAATTATGTTTGCCGGGGAGAAAGTTCCCTTGGAAGAGCCAGAAGTCTACGAAAGGTTAGATCGTGAGATTCATTCCAATACTTATTTTCATTCTAATACAATTTTGTATTTTAAAAAGGCAAATCGCTGGTTTCCGGTAATTGAACCTATTTTAAAGGAGAACGGAATTCCGGATGACTTTAAATATTTGGCGTTAATTGAAAGTGGTTTGCAAAACATAGTTTCCCCTGCTGGGGCAGCAGGCTACTGGCAATTTATGAAAGCAACTGGAAAGGAATATGGCTTAGAAATCAATGGAGAAGTAGATGAGCGTTACCATATCGAAAAGGCTACAAAGGCTGCTTGTCATTATTTAAAAGACGCATATGACCTTTATGGAGATTGGGCTTTGGTTGCAGCATCATACAATGCAGGGAAAGGTAGAATTTCAAGTGAATTAGAGCGGCAAAAAGCAGGGAGTTATTTCGACTTACTGCTTGTAGAGGAAACAGGGAGGTATGTATTTAGGATATTAGCGGTAAAAAATATATTTGAAAACCCCCAGAAATATGGCTTTAACATTAGGAAAGCGGATTTATACTCAGCATTGGATTATAAAACTGTTACTGTGGATTCAACAATAACTAGTTTTGCAGACTTTGCTAAGCAGCATAACATTAGTTATAAAATATTGAAGCATTTCAATCCTTGGTTAAGAGAATCATATTTGAACAATTCTTCAAAAACCAGTTATGAAATTAAATTGCCAACGAATTCGAATTACGAGTTAAATTGATAACAAATTTAACTTTTTGCTGTTACTTGAATAATTGTAGATAAGTATGGGGAAGGAAGCACTTGAAACAGTTGAACCTCTTGAAATCGAGGGAGCAAGAGTTCATAACTTAAAAAATATTTCATTAAAAATTCCAAGAGAAAAGCTGGTTGTAATAACTGGCTTAAGCGGGAGTGGAAAATCGTCTCTCGCGTTTGATACGATATATGCAGAAGGACAACGCCGCTATGTAGAAAGTTTTGCATCATATGCCCGTCAGTTTTTAGGAACACTCGAGCGACCAGACGTTGATAAAATTAATGGCTTAAGTCCTGTTATTTCCATAGAACAAAAGACGGTAAGTAAGAATCCAAGATCTACCGTGGGCACAATCACTGAAATTTACGATTTTCTGCGTTTACTTTATTCTAAAACTGCAACAGCTTATTCATATGTTACCGGAGAAAAGATGGTGAAATACTCTGACAAAGAGATACTAAACCTGATTTTAAAGGAGTTTGAGGGCAAGGCTATAACTTTATTGGCTCCGGTTATTAAGGCTAGAAAAGGGCATTACAAAGAGCTATTTAAAAATATTTTAAAGCAGGGATTTATAAAAGTTAGAGTAGACGGTGTCATTGTGGATATTTCTCGTAGCATGCAAGTGGATCGGTATAAAACGCACGACATAGAGATTGTGGTAGACCGAATTCAGGTGAACGGGAAAGATAAAAATCGAATTTCAGACGCCATCTCTTTAGCAATGAGACATGGGAAAGGAGTTCTGATGGTTATTGAAAAGGGGAAGGAAAGCCAAGAACCTAGATTTTTCAGTCGCAATTTAATGTGTCCAACTAGTGGAATTTCTTACGACGATCCCGCTCCCAATACATTTTCTTTTAATTCCCCATATGGAGCATGTAAAAAGTGTAATGGCTTGGGCGAGGTGGCAGAAGTGAGTCGAGAAAAAATCATTCCAGACGATAAAAAATCAATTAAAGCTGGCGGATTACTTCCGCTTGGGGAGTACTCTAATAAATGGATTTTTAAACAGGTTGAAATAATTCTTCACCATTACGAATTTAAGCTAACAACGCCAATACGAGACTTAACAGAGGAAGTTCTAGGTACTATTTTACAAGGTACAAACTCTCCTATTACGGTAGTTGAAAAAATAGGCAGCGGTTCTTCCAAATACTCTTTCGAATTTGAAGGGGTTACTTCATTTATAAACAGGCAGTACGAAGAAAACAAGGCAAAGCAGCTTGGAAAATGGGCAGAACAGTTTATGAATAAAGTTCCTTGTGATTCTTGCGAAGGTTCTAGGTTAAAGAAGCAGTCTCTTTACTTTAAGATTGGAAATAAAAACATTGCAGATTTATCATCTATGGATGTTGACGAATTAGCTGGATGGTTTAAGGAAATTGAAAGCAATTATTCAAAAAGAGAATTAGTAGTAGCTAGAGATATATTAAAGGAGATCCGGACTAGAATTCAATTTCTATTAGATGTAGGGCTAACTTATTTGTCTTTAAATAGAAGTGCAAAAACACTTTCTGGGGGTGAAGCTCAGCGAATTAGGCTGGCCACGCAAATTGGCTCTCAATTGGTTGGAGTACTTTATATTTTAGATGAACCCAGTATTGGCTTGCATCAAAGAGACAATAATCAACTTATTGAAGCGCTTCAAAATTTACGGGATATAGGTAATTCAATCATTGTTGTGGAGCACGATAAAGATATTATGCTTGCTTCTGATTACATCATAGATATTGGCCCCAAGGCTGGAGTGCATGGAGGTAAAATTGTTGAACAGGGTACCTCTAAAGAGGTGTTAAAAGGAAACTCAATAACAGCTCAATACCTAAAAAATGAGGTTAGGATTGAAATTCCAAAGAAAAGGAGAAAAGGAAATGGGCAATTTATTGAACTAAAGGGAGCTTCGGGAAACAATCTTAAAGGTGTCAATTTAAAACTCCCTTTAGGAAAAATGATTTGTGTCACCGGAGTTTCGGGTAGCGGAAAGTCTACCCTAATTGATGCCACACTATATCCTATTTTAAACAACTACATTTATAATGGCAAGCGCACACCTATGCCTTTTAAATCTGTTAAGGGGATAGAACAACTGGATAAAATTATAGAAATAGACCAATCTCCAATTGGCAGAACACCAAGGTCTAATCCAGCAACGTATACGAACGTATTCACGGACATTCGAAAGTTATTTGCTAACATGCCCGAGGCAAAAATACGAGGGTATAAACTTGGACGATTTTCGTTTAATGTGAAGGGAGGGCGCTGTGAAACGTGCCAGGGAGCAGGGGTGCAAACCATTGAAATGAATTTCCTTCCGGATGTATACGTTGAGTGCCCAGAATGCAGGGGGCGTCGGTATAATCGCGAAACACTCGAGGTTAGGTATAAGAGCAAATCAATTTCGGATATTTTAAACATGACTGTCGATCAGGCAGTAGACTTTTTTGAACACATCCCTTCTATATTGCTAAAAATAAAAACGCTGCAAGAGGTCGGGTTAGGTTATATTCATTTAGGTCAGGCTTCAACAACACTATCAGGTGGTGAGGCACAACGCGTGAAACTGGCAACGGAGTTGTCAAAAAAGAATACGGGAAATACATTTTACATACTAGACGAACCCACAACTGGCTTACATTTTGAAGATATTCGGATACTGTTAAAAGTATTAAACAAGTTAGCTGATTTGGGTAACACGGTTCTTATTATTGAACACAATTTGGACATGATCAAAGTAGCTGATTATATTGTGGACTTGGGTCCGGAAGGTGGTAAAAACGGTGGAACGATTATGGCAAAAGGAACGCCCGAGCAAGTAGCAAAAATCAAAGGAAGCCATACGGCAACATACCTTAAAAAAGAACTAGAAGATGGAAGATAAGCGAATTATTCATGAGTTTGAAGAGAAGGAGTGGAGTGAAGTAAAAAGTAACGACTCATGGGCGGTTTTTAAAATTATGTCAGAGTTTGTAACTGGTTTCGAAAAGCTTTCTGAAATTGGACCATCTGTTTCTATATTTGGCTCTGCGAGAACCAAGCCTGATGATAAGTATTACAAGATTGCAGATGAGCTAGCATTCAAAATTTGTAATAAAGGATATGGAGTGATTACCGGGGGAGGTCCGGGAATTATGGAGGCAGCAAATAAAGGTGCAAACAGAGCTGGTGGGAAGTCTATTGGGTTGAATATAAATCTGCCTTTTCAGCAATCCCATAATGAATACATTGATTCGGATAAAAACTTAGATTTTAATTACTTTTTTACTCGGAAGTTGATGTTTGTAAAATACGCTCAAGGTTTTGTGGTGCTCCCAGGTGGGTTTGGCACATTGGATGAATTCTTTGAGGCATTAACCTTAATTCAAACGAATAAGATTGCCAAATTTCCTATTGTACTAATGAGTAAAAACTTTTGGGGCGGGTTGTTGAGCTGGATTGAAGAAACACTTTTAGAAGCAAACAACAACATTAATGCTGTTGATATGGACTTGTTTTTTCTTGCCGATACGGTAGATGAGGCCGTGGAGCATATTGATAATTTTTACAAAAAGTACACATTGAAGCCAAACATGTAGATTTTAGCAATTGAAACAAAAAACCCCTATGCTTTTAAGCTTGGGGGTTTTTTAAGCTATTATTCCTAATGACTAAACCACACCTTGTGCAATCATAGCATCTGCAACCTTTACAAAGCCTGCGATATTTGCACCTTTTACATAGTTAGTAAAGTCACCTTCTTTGCCGTATTTAGCTGCTGCTTCGTGAATAGAAACCATTATACCGTGTAGTTTTTCATCTACTTCTTCAGCACTCCAAGAAAGTCTTAAGGAGTTTTGACTCATTTCTAAGCCTGAGGTTGCAACACCTCCTGCATTAGATGCTTTTCCAGGAGCAAAGAAAATTTTCTTGTTTAAAAATACTTCCACTGCTTCTGGAGTAGAAGGCATGTTGGCACCTTCAGCAACACACATGCAACCGTTAGAAACTAGTGCTTTAGCATCTTCTTCATGAAGCTCATTTTGTGTAGCGCAGGGCAACGCAACATCACATTTCTCATTCCACGGTGTTTTTCCTTCATGATACGTTGAACCGCTGAATTCTGAAGTATATTCAGAAATTCTGCCTCTACGACCATTTTTCAAATCCATAATCCAAGCTAATTTTTTAGCATCGATTCCATCATTATCTACAATGTATCCACCTGAATCGGACATAGTGATAACTTTAGCACCTAGTTCAGTCGCTTTTTCACAAGCATACTGTGCAACGTTTCCAGATCCAGAAATAACAACTGTTTTACCTTTAAAACTATCACCTTTTGTTTTTAACATTTCTTGGGCAAAGTACACTGTCCCGTATCCTGTAGCCTCTGGTCTAATAAGAGAGCCTCCATAAGATCTTCCTTTCCCTGTTAAAATTCCAGTGAACTCATTTCTTAACCTTTTGTATTGACCAAATAAGTATCCAATTTCTCTTCCACCAACTCCGATATCACCTGCGGGTACATCCGTGTCGGCGCCAATGTGTCGTTGAAGCTCAGTCATAAAACTTTGACAAAACTTCATCACTTCATTGTCAGACTTTCCTTTTGGGTCAAAGTCTGAACCACCTTTACCACCGCCCATTGGCAAAGTGGTTAAGCTGTTTTTAAAAACTTGTTCAAAAGCTAAAAATTTTAATACACTTAATGTAACGGTTGGGTGAAAACGTAAACCACCTTTGTATGGGCCGATTGCAGAGTTCATTTGGATTCTAAACCCTCTGTTAATTTGAACCTCTCCTTTGTCATCCAACCAAGGCACTCTAAACATCAAAACTCTTTCTGGCTCAACCATTCTTTCCAAAAGTTTACCTTTTTGGTATTCTGGATGGTCTTCAATGAATGGGATTACTGTCTCTGCAACCTCTTCAACAGCTTGCAAAAATTCTGGCTCATGGCCATTTCTAGTTTCAACATTTGTCAAGAAGTCATTGATTTTCTTGTCAATAGTAGCATCTCCTGTTTTACTCATTATGGGATAGAATTATATTATTTCTGTTAATTTCTAGCGACAAATGTAAATAATTTAATTAGTCGTCATTACAAGTACACGCGGGGAACTTGTGATTGTAATAAAAAGGATAAACGGTACTCAGGTTATTGTTTCATCATTTTTTCTGCTGTAGAAAAGTGTGCTTTTGGATAGATTTCGTCTAAACCGCAAGCCAAAACGCCAATCGTTGAAAGGTTATTTTTTTACGCTGCTTTGTGTGCATAAATGTCTATTCCGTATGCTAACCCGCTCAATATAAGCGGATCATGAATAGTTAACTCTTCAATTAATTTCTCTGTAAATGCTTTTCCCTTCACAGTAGCTTTTCGGGTTCCGACTATGCTAACTACTTTTTGAGCATTTAAATTCATGTTGCCCTTGGTGTAAAGCATAATTGGGCCATCCTCACAATGCAGCAAACGCTGAGGATAAGACTTGTTTAAAAAGAAATGAGGTGTAATGTTATTTTTTACGATGTAATTTATTTCTTCTTCCGCTTCCGTGAAAACCACAGATTTTGAAATAGTGTTAGCCGCCTTTTTGCCAATGTTAGGTATTTTAAGAAGTGCTTGCTTTTTTTCTTTGAAAACGGCCTCAGCACCACCGCAATATGCAATCAGTTTCTTCGACCCTATTGCTCCAATACCCTCTAATAGAGTGATGGCAATTTGATATTTTAACTCTTCTTCATTCGAGGATTTCAAGTAAATAGTTATTACATTCGTCAAAAGTATTGAAACATGCGCTCAATTGGAATAATTCCTGCAAGATATGCTTCTACTCGGTTTCCTGCTAAACCTTTAGTAGAAATCAACGGCAAATCTATGATTCAACGGGTTTACGAACAAGCAAAAAAGTCAACTGCTCTTGATCATGTAGTTGTCGCAACTGATGATCAACGAATTTTTGATGCGGTTGTAGATTTTGGCGGAGAAGTAGTAATGACTTCCGAAAATCATCAAAGCGGAACAGATCGGTGTTTGGAAGCAGCCCTTCAAATGGAAGTTGAATTTGATGTTGTAGTTAATATTCAAGGTGATGAACCTTTTATTTCGCCATCTCAAATTGATTTGATTTTAAGCTGTTTTACGCAAGAAAACACAGAAATTGCAACTTTGGTGAAACTTATTGAAGATGCCAATACCTTATGGGATCCCAACAAACCTAAGGTGGTATTAGATGATGACGATTTTGCAATTCTGTTTAGTCGTCAATGTATTCCATATTTAAGAGGAGTAGAGAAGGAGAATTGGAATGAAGTCTTCAATTTTTACAAGCATATCGGTATGTACGCATATCGAATCGAAACACTTAAAGAAATTTGTAATTTGAAACCAAGCAGGTTGGAAAAGGCAGAAAACTTAGAGCAACTTCGCTGGATTGAAAGTGGGTATCGTATAAAAACAGCAATTACAGAAGAAGAGGCCTTTTCCATAGATACTCCTGATGACCTAGAAGAACTGATAAAATTGGACTTAGATTAATGAATTCAGAGAATAAAACAACCTGAAACCAAAAATAAATTGATAAAACTCACTGTTCGTTGTACATCATTCTCCAATTTTAAATACCTTCGCATACTATGCAAAACATCAAAATTGACCTGTACATATCCGATTTACTTTACAGTTATGACTGTGTTGTAATCCCTGATTTTGGAGGTTTTGTAGCCAATTACGCCTCCGCTAAGATTCAACCGATTCAACATAAAATCGCACCACCGTCGAAGCAAATTTCTTTTAACAAGAATTTGAAAAGTAACGATGGTCTTTTGGGTAATCACATAGCTGAAAAGCAAAGTTTAAGTTACAGTGAAGCAAACGAATTAATTAAAGCTTTTGTTGATCAGTCAATCGAAGGATTGAATAAGGGGGATAAGATTAAAATTGAAAAAGTTGGTACGTTATTTTTGGATCCTGAGCGAAACATTCAATTTATTGCTGAGGAAAAGAATGACTTTCTGCTTGATTCTTTTGGATTAGGGTCCATGCGAGTGCAGCCTATCGTGCGAGAGGGTGCAGAGGAAAGAATTCAGAAGGAGATTAAAAAAGTGATTCCAATTGCTAAAAAGGAAGAGAAGAAAAGCCGATCGGTTTTTTGGCCTGCAGCAGCAACATTGTTGCTTTTATTGGTTGGGGCATATTTCTTGAATTTACAATATGATGTGGTCGATACTTCCGCTGTTCAGTATTCTAATTTATTCAATTTAGATAAAGAGGCTTCCTTGTTCGATGAACGGAAAGCTTCTGAGCTTACTGAGTTAAATGACAAAGTAGAAGAGTTGAAGTTAGAAGAAGGTATTTTTAAATATTCTATTTCTCCAACGGAAACAACAAATATTTGGGTAGATAACAGAATTGAAGAGGTGGAGCCTAAAGTTGACAATACTAAAGTTGCTAGTGCAATAGCAAAGCAAGACCTAAAGTATCACGTAATGGGAGGTTGTTTCTCTAATAAGCGCAATGCTGAAAGGTTAGTTAAAAAGTTAATTAACAAGGGTTACGAAGCTCGATTGTTGGGACAGTTTAAAAACTTACATGCTGTTAGCTTTGGCAGTTTTGCAAACGACGGCGATGCAAGAGCCTTACTTTCAAAAGTTAAATCGGCTGAAAATAAATCTGCTTGGTTGTTAGCGAAGCAGTTTTAGTCGAAAAACATTTCTACAGGTGCATTCCTTCGCCATCTTCTGTACTTTTGCAGCCTCAAAACTTAAGGTATGAATCCGAGAATCGCAGGAGAAACTTTCGCTCAAACTTCAAAAATTGTTTTACCAAATGACACTAATGTGCTAGCTAACCTTATGGGTGGGCAGTTATTGAGTTGGATGGATATTACTGCAGGAATTTCAGCTCAACGTCATTCACGGCGGGTGGTTGTCACAGCATCTGTAAATCACGTATCATTTGATCAGCCCATTAAGCTTGGAGATGTGGTTACTATTGAGGCGAAGGTTTCTAGGGCGTTTACGTCATCTATGGAGGTTTACTTGGATGTTTATGTCGATTTGGCAAACGGAAAAAAGAAAAAATCAAACGAAGCTATTTATACCTTCGTAGCAGTGGATCAAAACGGTAGCCCAATAGAAGTACCTGAATTAATAGCAGAAACAGACTTAGAGAAAGAGCGCTATGCGGGCGCATTAAGAAGAAGACAATTAAGTTTAATTCTAGCGGGAAAAATGAAACCTGAGGCGGCGACAGAGTTAAAAGCTTTATTTGGTTAGTATATCTTAAGGAAGAACGTAATCTTCTAGACGTTCAATTTCGTATGGAATTGGGGAGTTGAGTCCCATTAGTTTATGCTATCGTTGTTATATACTTCAACAATAACAATATTGTCGCTTACTCCATTTCCCATTCCATTAGCAATTAACGTGATATTGCCTTCCTTGTAATACATGTAAGAATCCACTTCGGTAGTATTTCCTAAGTCCCCAGCAAAGAAAACAACCTTTTTTGATAAGGTATCTAACATTGGTTTTACTTCTGAGTAGAAATTGGAATGGCCCGGAAAATGAGGCCGATAGTTTATTTCAATATTTCCAAATTTGTTATCTGGAGCCCACCAAATTAACTCATGTAAAAAAATAAAAACATGATTAACATTATCTATGTGATTTATTAAAGCTCGTGAGAGCATGTTTTTTTGCCATTTGTCAATGTTCCACTTGTTATTTGGAGTTAAAACAACAAAAAGGTCGTTTTCAAATACAAATGAATGATAATAAGTTTGAAACCTATTTAAGAATTCAGGCCCTCGATCATGATTACCTGAAGCGATATGCACTGGAAAGTTAAATTGTGAGATGGTTGCTTGTGCTGAGTCCCAATAAGCTGCTGTAGGATTAGGAACCACATCCCCGGTTAACATTCCGAGCTTCATCTTTGGATAATTATTGATGTAAGGTATAGCCTTCACAAAGGGAGGGTGCATTCCGTAAATATAATTTGAAGCATTTCCATAGGTATGACCCGCAGTAAAAAAAGAATATTTTATCACTTTGTCTTGCCTAACATTATTCACTTTGACCAACTTTTTTTCATTTGGTTTTAAATAGGCAACTAGAGCAAGCGCTATTAGAATAAAAACAGAAATTTTATAGAGTTAATTACCATCACAATTATTTATAGAAAGTTCAATAACGCTGCCGACTGAATCAACAATCTCTTGACTGTAAATATTACAAACCCCACACCTTTGTTCTTGAAAAGGACTTTGCAAAATAATAGAATTCTTAAGGTATATGACTTTTAGTTAGCCTAAATTACTGTTTTGCGAGTAGAAAAATCGAATTACAGAGGGTGGATGTTATTCTTTATGGCTTCATTAACCTGCAAAAGGCAATACTCTTTTACTGTATGCTAAATACAATAAATTGAGATTCTATTAAGCTTATTAGTTTAAACCGAAGATAGTTCAGCAATCTGTGACACATTTAAATCATTCATGCACTTAAAGTGTCCTTTTGGGCATTTGTCGAAGCCAATTTTAGAGCAAGGGCGACAGCTTAAATCGTTATTTTCAATAATCTTGAATGAATTTCTGTATTCATTATTGAGATAAGGGTACATACCAAAGTCGGGCACTGTATTTCCCCAAATGGAAATTATTTTCTTTTGAAATGCTGCAGCAATGTGCATCATACCTGTATCATGAGTGATGACCACAGAAGCTTGTTTCAGTAAAGCAGCAGATTCGTTCAAAGTCATTTTACCTGCTGCATTGAAAATCTTTTTAGAATCTATTTCTTCAAGTGAAGCTCCAAGGCCTGCATCTTCCTTTCCCCCGATTAAAACGATAGGTTGCTCTATGTCAGTGACCAATTCTCTGAACTTACTTTCGGGAAGCCGTTTGGTTGAATGAGTAGCTCCGAGAACTAAGGCTATATATGAATTGGAAAAACCTTCTGGAAGTAGTTGTTTTCCATCCAGACCTTCGGGTAAAAAATAGTCTAATCCTTCATCGTCATTTTCAATACCCAAAGCTTTTACAGATTGCAAGTATCGATCAACAATGTGAATTTTTGGCATTCGATTGATCTTCAAGTTGACCAATAACCATTTCTGCCAATTGAGTTTGTCGAAAGAAAAGGAAAGTCCTTCTAATTTCCGTTTCACTCTACTTGATCGTAAGTTTTTATGTAAGTCAACTACATAGTCGAATTTTTCTTCTTGTAACGCTTCAATTACTTCATTGGTGCTTTTTTCAATCGAATGAATTTTTGCAACGTAGGGATTGTTTTCAAGTAAAGTTTTGTAATTATTCTTCGTTAAATAGTGAACTTCTACATCCCCTTCCAGTTGTTTTTTTAAACACCTAATTACTGGAGTAGTTAGCACAATATCACCAATTGAGCTAAACCGAATAACCAATATTTTCACCTTCATATTCACGAAAGCAAAATAAACGAATTTCATTCGATGGTTTCTATTCAAAGATTCACCCGCTAAAAACATTCTAAAGCCTACTTTTGCGAAATGCATTTAATAGATACCCATACACACCTATATTCTCAAAAGTTTAACGACGATAGGGAAGAAAGAATTCAAGTAGCAATTGATGGTGGAGTGAAGAAGTTTTTTATGCCCAATATTGATTCAACTTCTGTTAAAGGAATGAAGGATTTGATTCAAAAATATCCCAATAATTGCTTCGCAATGATGGGTTTGCACCCATGTTCTGTTGGAACAAATGTCGAAGAGGAACTAGAACTAGTTGAACGTGAATTAAATAAGGGTAAATATATAGCTGTTGGAGAAATAGGGATGGATTTGTATTGGGACAAGAGTTTTCAAAAGGAACAAGAAATGGCATTTCGCAAGCAAATACAATGGGCGAAACGATTGAAATTGCCAATTGACATTCACTGTAGGGATGCTTTTGAAGAAATTTTAGCAATCATGGACGATGAGAACGATGAAAATATGAGAGGTGTTTTTCATTGCTTTACAGGAACTTTAGAGCAGGCGCGTCACATTTTAAATTATGGAGGTTTTAAATTAGGTATTGGTGGAGTTGTAACCTTTAAAAATTCGGGTCTTGACCAAGTTGTAAAAGAGCTGAGTTTAAATGATATTGTTTTGGAGACCGATGCTCCATATTTAGCTCCTACCCCTTTTCGAGGAAAGCGAAATGAAAGCGCTTATTTATTGCATGTAGCAGATAAAATTTCTGATATATTTGAGGTTCCTGTAGCCAAGGTTGCAGAAGTAACCACAAAGAATGCACTTGAAATCTTTCAACCATGAGCAGTTCAACAGAATTATTATTGATTTACACTGGAGGAACCATCGGCATGGTAGAAGATGCAGAAACCGGTTCATTGCATCCAATCGACTTCACCCAGTTAGAAAAAGAGATACCGGAATTAAAAAAGTTTGATTGTAATATAACGGTTAAATCGTTGCTAAGAGCAATTGATTCTTCCAACATGAACATTGCCGTTTGGAAAGAGCTTTTAGAAATAATTGAATTAAACTATGATTCTTTCGATGGGTTTGTAATTATGCACGGTTCCGATACGATGGCATACTCAGCTTCAGCTCTTAGTTTTTTATTGGAAAACGTGAATAAACCAATTATATTCACAGGAAGTCAACTACCCATTGGTAAAATTAGAACTGACGGTAAAGAAAACTTGATTACCTCAATCGAAATTGCTTCTGCAATGGAGAATGGAAGGCCAATTGTGCCTGAAGTAGCGCTCTATTTTGAATACTCCTTATATCGAGGAAACCGCACGACAAAAGTGAGTGCTGAAAACTTTGAGGCTTTCCAATCTCCAAACTATCCATTGCTAGCAGAGGCAGGCGTTCATATTAAGTACAATCGATTTGCAATACGTGGCTGGGAAGACAAGAAGCTTATCACACGAAAAAATATCATAGATGATGTGGCGTCGATTAAGATATTTCCAGGCTTACGAAGAGATGTTTTTCAGGCAATTGCCAACATGCCCAACTTAAAGGGTTTAATTATTGAAACTTTCGGAAGTGGCAACGTTCCTTCCGATACGTGGTTTGCCGAAGAGATTTCTCGATTGAATGAAAGGGGTGTTATTGTATTAAATATAACACAGTGCACTACTGGCAGTGTAATTCAAAGTAAATACGAAACTGGAGTCCACTTGGAACAAGCGGGGGTAATTAGTGGGAGAGACATGACGTTTGAGGCAGCAATAACAAAGTTGATGTATCTATTGTCTTGTGAGGAACTGACTGATGCTGAAAAAAGAAACTACCTGGATAAGAATATTAGAGGAGAGATTTCCTAAATGAAGCGAATTAAAAGTAGTCGTTGAAACACTTTAGCCATTAAATTTATTAATTTGGCAAGCCGTTTTGGGCTTGCAGTAAAGATAACAAAGGAGAGGTGGCCGAGTGGCTGAAGGCGCATGCTTGGAAAGCATGTATACGGGCAACCGTATCGGGGGTTCGAATCCCTTCCTCTCCGCACTTAAGCCATAATGGGGGAAACGGTCTTTAAAAAAAAGATAAAATGGTCAATGCGAACAAGTGGCTATTTTTATTGATTATGCCCTCTATGTAGCTAACAAAAAAATAGAATTTGCTACCAGAATTGGGACAAATAGCTTTTTATGTACAACAAAGAATTTTTTGTGCCGTTAATTGTTCATTAAAAGGCAATATTTTGAAATAAATTATTAGAATTGCAGAAAGACTATTAAATTCGCACACAATAACAAGAAAAATTAAAACTAAATCTGAATCACTAATTATTAAATTATGAAAAAGTTACTTACTTTATTTGCTCTTGCATCCTTTTTAACTTTTGGAGTTAGCAACAGCGCAATGGCTCAAGATGGCGAAGAAGCTGCAATGGAAGAAACTGCAACTGAAATGGTAGATTCTGCTGCAATGGCTGCTGAAAAAGCTGCTGAAGAAGCTGCTGCTGCCGAAAAAGAGGCAATGGATGCCGAAAAAGAAGCTGAAGAAACAGAAGTTGTGGAGGAAGAAAAATCTTTCCACCAAGTTTTGAAAGAAAAGTTTATTGAGGGAGGCCCGGAGTTTATGGGTATAGTATTGTTGTGTCTTATTTTAGGTTTAGCAATCGTAATTGAAAGAATTATTTACTTGAACATGGCAACTACAAACTCTACCAAGCTATTAGCTAACGTAGAAGATGCTTTAAATTCAGGTGGAGTTGATGCCGCTAAAGAAGTTTGTAGAAATACAAGCGGACCTGTGGCAAGTATTTTCTACCAAGGACTTGACAGAAGCCATGAAGGTGTTGAAATGGTGGAGAAGTCAGTAATTTCTTACGGTTCCGTTCAAATGGGATTGTTAGAGAAAGGAGTTTCTTGGATTTCATTGTTTATTGCATTGGCACCAATGCTTGGTTTCATGGGTACAGTAATTGGTATGATTGGAGCATTTGATGCGATTGAAGCAGCGGGAGATATCTCCCCTTCATTGGTTGCAGGAGGTATTAAGATTGCACTTTTAACAACTGTATTTGGTTTGATCGTTGCAATTATTCTTCAAATCTTTTATAATTATATCGTTGCAAAGGTGGATAGCATCGTTAACGATATGGAAAATGCATCTATTAGCTTAATTGACTTATTAGTTGTACATGAATTGAAAAACAAAAAAGCTTAATTATGTCTGGAGGACTAACAAAAATATTACCCATCGTGCTCTACGTCCTTCTTGGTATTAGTGCACTATTGGGTGTGCTATTTTATCTTGAAGTAGTAGATACGGAACTTTTAATGACTTGGTGTTATGTGCTAATGGCTTTAGCTACCGCTTCCGCCGTTATCTTTCCAATAATAGCGATGACTAAAGATGCCAAAGCGGCTAAGGGGGCTTTAATTGGTATTGGTGCGTTGGTAGTTGTTTTTGGAATTTCATATGCATTAGCAGGTGATGAAATGACCCCAAAATATGCTAAATTCATATCAAGTCCTGAGGAGTCGAAGTTAGTTAGTACTGGTTTAGTTGCTTTTTACATTTTGGCAATTGGAGCAATTTTAGCGACGATTTCTTCAGCATTTATGAAAATTTTTAAATAATAGTTAAATGGCAAGAAGAGCATCCCCAGAAATTAATGCAGGTTCGATGGCAGATATCGCCTTCTTACTGTTAATCTTCTTCTTGGTAACTACTACTATGGATGTTGATACGGGTTTGACCCGTAAACTCCCACCGCCGATTGAGGAGGAAATGGAAAAACCACCTGAAGTGAAAGAGCGTAACGTTTTCCAAGTATTGGTCAACGCTAACAATGACTTACTAGTGGAAGGAGAGCCTATTTTAGTTACTCAGTTAAGAGAGGCGGCAAAGGAGTTTATTATTGGAGATCCTACATTTACAGATGAATCAATGCCTGAAGGCAGACCAACTGATGTTCCTTTACTTGGAAGAATTATGGTTTCAAAGCAGATTGTTTCTCTCCAGAATGATAGAGGTACTTCGTATGAAATGTACATCAAAGTTCAAAATGAACTAGTAGGAGCATATAATGATGTAAGGAATGAGTATGCTCAGCGTAAATTTGGAAAAACAATGCAAGAATTAGAGGCTGGAGCTGAGGATTCTGAATTGTTTGATAACCAATTAGACGCGGTTAAGAAGGTATACCCTCAACGTATATCTGAAGCAGAACCTAAAAACGTAGGAGAATAGAAGATGTCAAAGTTTAAAAAGAAGAAAAGTGGAGGAATTCCTGCTGTTAATACAGCTGCACTCCCTGATATTGTTTTTATGCTGTTGTTCTTTTTCATGGTAACCACTGTGATGAGAGAAGTAACTCTTAAGGTTAAAGTGGTTACTCCACAGGCAACAGAGGTGAATAAGCTGGAGCGTAAATCTTTAGTGAGTTATATTTATATTGGTGAACCAACAGACTTGTTGCAAGCTCAATTTGGAACAGCTGATAGAATCCAATTAAATGATGCTTTTGCTACTAAAAAGGATATTATTCCTTTTGTAGAGGGCGAAAGAGAGCAAACAGATCCTGCAGAGGTGCCGTTAATGACATTTTCAATTAAAGCAGATCAAAAAGCTGAAATGGGGATAGTAACAGACGTAAAGCAAGAGCTTAGAAAGGCAAATGCGTTAAAGATTAATTATTCTACAAAGAAGACAGATAAGATTGTTGATTAATATATTGCTTTTTTTATGCGTATATCTAAAGTATGGTACTCTTCTATTCTACGGTAGTGATTTATTCCTACGGAACCATTAAACTTACCCCTAACTACTTTCCCACATCACTTTTTAGTGTTTTATAGTAGGATGATAGCTTCGGTTTGTCCCATTCCTTATTAGTAGGAGTTGAAATTCATAAATGGAGATTTTATCAAAAATCTTCTGATAATATGGATGAGTTGAGGGATGGTGAAGTTCAAACTATTTTCACATCTCCACCTTATTGGAACAAACGTTTATATTCTGATGAAGGTGGGTTAGGTAATGAAAAAACATCTGAAGAATTTGTAGTTAATCTTTCTAATCATTTCAAAGATTGCAAGAGAGTTTTAAGTGATAAGGGTTCTTTCTTTTTAAATTTAGGTGATACATTTCTAAATGGTGATTTACAGAATGTACCCCATCGAGTTATTGATAGATTAAAATCTGATGGATGGATTCTCAGAAATACAATTATTTGGAGTAAAACAAATCCTAAACCCTCATCATCAAAATCAAACCTTACTCCATCATTTGAATTTATTTTTCATTTAGTTAAATCAAAAGATTATTTATATAACCGAACACCAACCAAATTAAACTCAGATTCTAAAATATCACTACCACCTCGTCATAGAAAATCTGATGGAACTTATTCATCAACAATATCTCCATACTTACCAAAATCAGAAGGAAAGAATATGGGTGACTATTGGAATGAAGAAATAGTTAGAACTGCGGTTGCGAATCAGAATTTAGATATTGATGGAGAACACATCGCACCATTCCCAAAACAGATTATTACACTACCAATTCTTCAAACATCTGAAATAGGGGATTTGGTATTAGACCCATTTTGTGGAAGTGGTAATGTGGGAAGAGTTTGTGATGTATTAGAACGAAACTTTGTTGGTTACGATTTGAATAACTATATAAGTTGAAAAAATTACTTTAATTAAACTTCAACTAATTTTATTATTTCATCTGTTAATTGACTAAACGTTTAGTATAAAAGCAGTTGCGGATTTATATACACTTACTTCCAGTTGGAAAGATAGTCAATTAAAACAAAAAACGGTTTGAGATTATTCCCAAACCGCTATTGCTTTTATACCTTGTTGGTGGTAGTAATTTTTACTTCTCAATAATTATTTTTCTTGATGTACTAAATCCGTTAGCAGATAATTCAATGATATAAGTTCCTGAATAAACCGTTTGAATGTCAAAATAACTAATGGTTTGTCCCTTGTTAATCTTAGATTCTCTAAGCAATTTCCCTTGAATATCAAATAATTTTATGCACAAACCTTGGTTATTTAACCCTCCAATTTGTATAGCAATAAAGTCTGATGTTGGATTAGGAAATATTTTGATATTTTTATTTTCCAAATCACTTTCTACAGTTGACAATGTTGCGTCATAAACTGTTGTATTTTCGTCCACCAAATTAACCTTTCTATCCTGATAAACACCATAAAAAGTAGGTCCTACTGCATAAGGGTAAGCTGAGTTCCAATTGGAATCTACAGTAGTAAAATAACAATAGATACCATTGGGGTACTCTGGAGTCACACAAAAACGTCCGTTATGTTCATCTAAATAATCGGATTGACTGCTATGATTTACATATTCATAATCTTCTCTAAATGTTCCAAGCGGCCAAGATGTTTCGGATGGAACATTACCAGTACCTCTGGTTGTTTTTAACTGATAGCTCGATTTTATTCTGACAATACCCCCTGTACCATCTGTATTTACATAACCATAAGCTCCATAAATCGGGAAGCCATCATAAGCAAAACCAATTAGTGGAGAATGTTGTGTACTATCTATTGCATATAAACCATCTGCATCGTAAAGATTACAGATAGTAGAAACAACATTTAAATCTAAATCAAATGCTGATGGATTCTGATGATGATGGTAATTTCCCATTGCTGGATGACCTTTAGAACAGTCGAATCCAGACATTTCAGCTAGAATAGCGTCCCTATTCCAATCCTTTGTTGCTCCAGGACCTCCAGGGCAAGGTGGATTTCCCGGTCCTCCGCACAAAGAGTTAGTTGCTGGATTCCAAGCTACACCATCTCGATAATCAAATAAAGCAACACCGTTGATAAATACTCCAATATTTCCCATTGTTGTCGCAGTTGGCGTTCCCGAATTTTGAGTTGGATTTAATGGAAATTTAAAAATGGCATCTTGATCTTCTGCTTGTGATCGGTTTCCATCTAGAAATGGTCCAGTTGGATAGGACGGAATTCCTTTTGTGTGGATGAATACATTGTTCGTTGAATATTCTACCATTTGACAATTCACCAATATATTATTAGAAATAGTTGTTGAGTTTCCAGACATATAATAAGACCCTGTTGTTGTGGTATTTTGTAACCAAGAAGTTATTGCTGGATTAGTTTGAGCAAACATACTTGTGATGCTCATCAATAATGCCCCAAAGGCTATTGTTATTTTTTTCATTTATAAATATTTATGATGACTATATAAGGTTAGACGACAAGAAATTTTTATTCCTTCGCTTGGTCTGATATTTTTTTGAATTGATGTTTTTTATTGAATACAAAATCTTTGTCGTTTAAGGTGAGTAAGAAGGAAATAAGGTCTACTTTTTCATTTGAAGATAGTTCTATTGACTTGTTAAATTGTAACGAAAGTGTTTCCGAATATTCAATGCCTGAAGTGTAGTGGTTTATCACTTCCTGTAATGTCATAAATCGTCCATCGTGCATATACGGATAGGTGAAGGATAAATTTCGGAGACTTGGCACTTTAAATTTTCTTTTGTCATTTTCATTTTCTGTAATGACATATCTCCCCATATCATTCAGTGTTGGGTCAATCGGTAATCCATTGTTTTCAAAATTGTAATTGGAAAAAAAAGGTTCGGAATGACAACTTGCACAATTGTTTTTATATAATTGATAACCATTTTTTTCTTGTTCAGTAAATGTTTCTTTACCCATTTTTACCTTATCGTATTTTGTATTTGACGAAACAAGAGTAAGTTGAAACTGTGATAAGGCTTTTAAAATTTTAGATGTACTAATAGTAGAATCTTGAAAAGCATTTAAAAATAACTCTTTGTATGCTTTAGATTCATTTAACTTTTTAATCACTTCGTTTATATTACTACTCATTTCGCTAGGATGAGAAATAGGTGCCAAGGCTTGCATATCTAAATGGTTTATTGCTCCGTCCCACATAAATGTTTTTTGCCAAGCTAAATTGAATAAGGCGGGTGCATTTCTATTGCCAATGGAATCAAAAATACCGTGACTTAAATCGTGGTCAGTATGTGCAAAGGCGTTAAAAGGAGAATGACAAGAAGCACAGGAAATGGTATTGTCTTTCGAAAGTATAGGGTCATAAAATAATATCCTACCTAATTCTATTTTATTACTATCTAAGGGGGGTTGCTCAAAATTATAAACTGGTTTTGGAAAATAATCAGGTGGATTAAAAAAATGATTATCCTTAATTAAAACAAAGGAGAACATAATAAATACAAATAAGCAAAGAATGATTACGTTTTTCCGCACTTATTGATTTGATTTAAAAAGTGAAGGTAATTTATCGGCAATCTTCACTGCTCCATCACTGGGTGACATTACCTGATATTCTTCTGAAATATCTATTTCTTCAAACAACTTATCTAATTGTATAGATACCTTTCCATTAGTTTTCAAAGAAACTTGTCTTAGTGTGTTAAATGAAGGGGAATACCCTCCAATGTGCCAATAAAACTTATTTTTACGTGCAGGACAAAGACTGGATGTCCCTTCTATCTTCAAGTTGATGTAACCACTCTGCCAAGTCCAATACATACCATTTGCAGGGTCTAGATCTCCTTCAAAAATGCCCGAAACATTAGTTAAACTATCAACCCCAATATTGAAACGTATTTTATCGAACTTGAAAAATTCATTTTCCAATATGATAAACGAACTACTATCTGTAGCATCAATCAAATGTGCTTTTTTTATTGATGAGTGTACGATAGAATCATTTTTATAGTAAGTTAAATTGCTGATGTAGCATTTAAAATTACTTATGTTCAGGGTATCATTTTTAAAATAATAGACTTTGTTTAATGTTAAATTCTCACTCTCAAATTTTGGTATAAAAGTAATTTTAACCGCATTTTGAGAGTGCGTTTGAAAAGTCATAAATAACATACCAAATAATACATACATCTTCATTTATTTGGGTTTTCTTGGATGAATATTTTTATTGAATAGAATGTCTAATTCTCCAATCAACAAATCGAAATTCGGCATTTGTTCAGGTGTACAAATAGTTTTAATGTCTTTGAAATGATTAAAATGAATGCGTTCGATTTCTTGTTGCGCGTGACCAATTTCGTTAGTTAGCGAATCTGTTTCTTGGTTACTGTATCTTTTAAGGAGTAGGCGATAAAGTTCCTTTTTTAGCTGAATTATCTTTTGGTCATTGGCACGAATGTCCATTCTGTGTTGGTCAATTAACTTTTCGTAGGCAACAATTTGTTCTTCGTCAAATGCCAATTTTTCTATGATTACTTTCTTCGGACCATCATCAAAAGGTTTGTGTTTTCTATTTTGCATCATAAAAAACAGGGTAGCTAAATTGGATATGATTAATAGCCCTATCAGTAGCAGATAAAATTTTCTTCTATTCATAGTATAGTGAATTATTGTTTACTTCTACCAATTCAATCTCATTATTGGATTGGTTAATCTCACTTGAAAAACCTAAAAAATAAAATTGAGCCAACATTAAACCTATCACGAAAGAAGCTGCAATGCCTACTTTTAATATCGGTATATTATTTTCTCTATTCTTTTCAAAACGACTTTCTATTGTGTGATAAAGTGAGTCAGACACTTCTATACGTTTTATGTTTTTGAGAATATCTAGGTTATCTAGTTCCATATTTACTTAGACGATATTTTAATAGTATTCCTACGTTGTTATAGTATTTTTTTTAAAGAAGTTTTTGCTCGCTGAAACAGAGATTCAACTGCTCCTTCGGTTAGTTTCATTATTTCAGCTACTTCCCTTTGCGATAAATCTTCAATTTTCAATAAAATGATGACTGTTTTTTGATTTTTAGGAAGGCGATATATTTTTTGCATTAAAATTTTTAGACTTTCATCTTGCTCCATTAAAATGCCTGGGTGGTCAAAGTCGGGTAGGCGGTTTTCTTTATATGAACTATCGCTACTAAAAAGTGAAATGATAAAACTCCGTTTTTTACGTTGTTTATATTTTAAAAAGTCAATCGATTGATTAATGGTAATTCGGTAAATCCAAGTTTTAAGGTCCGCATCCTTTCGGAAAGTCTGCCACTTATCAAAAATTTTCACAAAAACATCTTGTGTGATTTCTTCAGCATCTTGCCTGTTTTGACAATACTGCAATGCGAGATTGAATACTAAGTTTTTATATTGGTTATAGATATTCTTAAATGTCACAGACTTTTTTTATTACCACCAACGTAGGGATAAACGTATTATGTTTATTCTCTCTACGTATTTTCAAATTTATATAATTTAGAATTCTTTTGAGTTAATTGAAATAGATAGGAGTGATTGGATAGTGAGTTAATATCATCACTTCCCCCAAATATTCTTCCATTTAAAATCATCTTTTTCTGATTCCTGAGTTATCTCCTGAGGTTTATTGATGGTTCGTTCATCAATGTATCTGTTGAGGTGAGAACTTCGTACATATCTCTTATATGGGGTTATTTGAATCATTGGTAGTTCTTTTTCTTTTACCAATTTCTCAAAGTGTTTTCTACTGATTTTTAAGGTTTCCATAACCTCATATTTAGTTAGTAATCTATCTTTCATTTTTTAACTCCATTCTTAAATATTTCTTTTAATCTTTTTTGTTTTTCAATTGGTAATTCTCCAATCTTATCTTCTAAATGTTTTGATGTTTCTGAAATAATGGATTCTCTATACCTTTCATAACTCACAAATACATCAATTAAGGATGTAGTAGTATCAAAGATTTTATCTGGAGGTAAATGATATCCTATATCCTTTGTAAATTGATATAAACTACTCATTAATTCTCCATGTAGTTGACCTGAATCTTTCTTCATAATTGTATCTCCTTATTATATAATAATTAACCTTTGATGAGTGTTTCTGATTCTCAGAATCATCTCATCGTTTCAGTTTACTTGTTAACTGAAACATTGTATAGGTTGATAACCTAATACACCAATCCCCTTAAAGGATTTTTACTCCCTCAGAGAACTTTAAGTCTCAATTCACAATGTAGATTTCCTCAGACCAGTTCGTTGTCACCCATATCTGATTTATACTACAAATCTTTCGACCCTATCGGTGAACCTCATCCATTATGTTCAGATATTATTTCAATCCTATAGATTACTAACCGACGTCTGACCCATTAACATTACGAGATATCGTTTAAGGATTTGAACCTCTTCGATACTGGGTGATAGGTGTTTTACCCTTTGTTGGACACCTGAGTCTGTGGTAACTTCTTACCACTTTCGTTCATATATAAATATGATTCTACAATTAATAACACTAAGTTTTCAGAGATTTTTTTATTTGACAGAAAAGGTGTTAAAGGGTGTTGGATTTTATGGTAAATTATGGAGATAGGGTAGTGATGAGGTGAGTTTACCATTAATGGAAATTTAAAATGGTTCAATTTCAACTGGTGATACCTCAACAATATCTTTTCTGTTCATTCTTTCCTCTCTTTTTAGTCCTTTTTGATAGATTGAGAACACTTTTGTATTGGTAAATGGTGTTTTACGGGGTGTTAGAAGTCCCTCATCGTTCAATATCTTAAAAATCCTTCTGTACCCCAAGGGGGTAAGAATAGACTCCTTAAAACCCTTTATTTTATCAAATAAAAATTGTTGATATTCACTATAATTAGACTCCCACAATTTGGTGGTAATTACTGATATTGTGAACTTTACGTTGAATGAGTAGGGGGTAAGAATAGTGGTTCGTTGCAGTTACTCTACAGTGAAAAACATATTACAGGTGGGTACACTCCCCACTTGACTTTCAACATTTTAGTTCAATCAAATATCTTCTCAGTACATCAGTACAAACGTGAATATCCTGAAAGGGAAAGTGTAAGAATCAAGGTATGGGAACTCCACAAAGAAGGTTGGGGGTACACTAAAATTCATCGATACCTTAAGAAAAATGGTTTTGAGATAGGAGATAGTAGAACTACAGTAGACTCTATGATTAAGAAGATGAAAAAGAGAGAATATATCCTCGGATTACAAGACCAAATAAGAAAATACGAAGATTTTAAGATTCAATATTTTAGATTGTAAATTTATTTAATAGTAAATTATTGAGAGTGGGTTAACAAAAGAATGAGTATTTTAAAATGTAAAAAATATTAGTCATTTTGTAAAAAATAATTTACATTTGTAAAAAATATTTAACAAAATGAATTACTTATTTGACAACAAATACAAAAAAATCAGTGGTTTAGTTTTTTACTTAACTTCAATTATTGGTCTTTATCTCTTAATTACGGATATAATTTTTGACCTTTTCACCTTAAATGTATACTCATTGTTTTCTGAGTCAATTTCTGATTTGACTTATGGGGGTGGTTGGATAGAAAATGGTTTAGGGGATGAAATATTTACCACAATCATTATTATTTCAGGTTTAATAAACTCTTTTTGTAAAGAAAAAATTGAAGATGAGTTAATCTCTAAAATAAGGTTAGGAAGTTTAATAATGTCTTTATTTATCAGTTATGGATTAGTTATAATCTCAACATTTTTGATTTACAATCTTTCTTATATGTATGTTTTGGTTTTTAATTTATTTATCATATTAATTCTATTTAATCTGATTTTCAGATACAGACTCTATGAACATTACAAGTCATAATTATGAGAAATAACATTAGAATGTATAGAGGGAAATATAAAATGACACAAGGAGACCTGTCAATTAAGTTGGGAGTTTCAAGACAAACTATTAACTCAATTGAGAATAATAAATACTTCCCTTCTCTAGAGTTGGGGTTGAAACTCTCAAAAATATTTGAGTGTAAAGTAGATGACTTGTTTAGTTTAGATTAACTCTATATCAAAAAAAACAGTGAGATTTGAGAACACCCCTCTCACCCTCCACAAATTACTCCACGGTTACCGACTTCGCTAAGTTTCGAGGCTGATCTACATTACAACCTCTCATTACAGCAATGTGATAAGAAAGGAGCTGCAACGGTATTACTGAAATCAATGGGTCCAAAAACTCGTCAGTTTCAGGAATTTCTATTACATGTTCCGAAATGGCTCTAACAGCTTCGTCACCTTTTGTTACAATTCCAATAATGTTTCCGTTTCTAGCTTTGACCTCTTGAATATTACTTACTACTTTTTGATAGTTTGCAATTCTAGTAGCAATTGCAACCACTGGCATGTTCTCATCAATTAAAGCAATTGGTCCATGTTTCATTTCGGCAGCAGGGTATCCTTCAGCGTGTATGTAAGAGATTTCTTTCAACTTTAAGGCACCTTCTAAGGCGACAGGGAAATTATACCCTCTCCCTAGATATAAGAAGTTTGCAGCATCTTTATATTGCTCTGCGATGTATTTAATTTGCTCGTTTGACTCTAATACTTTCTCTACTAGGTTCGGTATATCATTTAACTGATTGGTTAGTTCTTGGTAACGAGTTTTAGTGATGCTACCTTTCTTTTGAGCAAGGGTTAACGCCATTAAAGCCAAAATTGTAATTTGTGCAGTAAAGGCTTTTGTTGATGCTACTCCTATTTCCGGTCCGGCATGAGTGTACGAGCCAGCATCTGTTGCTCGAGCAATTGAGGACCCTACAACATTACAAATTCCATAGATGGTTGCACCTTTTTCTTTTGCTAATTCTAAAGCTGCTAATGTGTCGGCTGTTTCTCCCGATTGGCTAATTGCAATAACAATGTCTTTTTCAGAAATAATTGGATTGCGGTATCTAAATTCAGAGGCATATTCAACCTCAACAGGAATTCGCGCCAAATCTTCAATCATGTATTCACCAACCAAAGCAGAGTGCCATGATGTACCGCAAGCAACGAAAATGATTCTGTCAGCGTTTAAGAATTTTGATTCAAATTCTTCAACTCCGCCTAATGTAATTTTGCCTGTTTTTGAATTTAAGCGTCCCAACATACTAGCTCGAATAGACTGCGGTTGCTCGTAGATCTCCTTCAGCATGAAATGTTCGTAGCCGCCCTTTTCTATGGCCTCTAAATTCATTTCTAGCTCTTGAATGTAAGGAGTAATTGCTTTATTGGCGATATCAACAATTTTAATTTCCTCTCCTCTCTCAATAATGGCAACTTGTTCATCATCTAAATAGACAACGTTCTTTGTATATTCAATAATTGGTGTTGCATCTGAAGCAACAAAGAATTCATCTTTGCCAATTCCTATTACAAGAGGGCTACTATTTCGAGCAGCAATTAATTTATTTGGGTTATCCTTATCAATAATAACAATTGCATATGCACCAATTACTTCATTTAATGAATAACGAACCGCCTCCTCTAAAGAAACATTTTCTTTATCAATGATGTCTTCAATTAAATGAATTAATACTTCCGTGTCTGTATCACTTTCAAATGTGTGCCCTCTTTTGATTAGTTCTTTCTTCAATGAATCATAATTCTCAATTATTCCATTGTGAATGATTGCTAATCTGCCGTTTCCGCTCTTGTGAGGATGTGCATTTACGTCATTTGGTGCTCCATGAGTTGCCCACCTAGTGTGACCAATTCCAACCGTTGAGTTCAAATTTTTATTGTGGGCGAACTCCTCAAGTTTAGAAACTTTTCCTGCTTTTTTATAAAGATTTAAATCAGAATCCAACAAAGCAACGCCTGCGCTATCGTATCCTCTGTATTCTAATCTTTTTAGCCCCTTTAAGACAATAGGGTAAGCTTGTTGATACCCAATATATGCTACAATTCCACACATTATTGATTAATATTTGTATAGTATAAATTTAATCTGATTTTGTTGTTACTACTATTCTCGTTAAAAACAACAGCTCTTTCAGCGCTTACTGCACCTCCCGTAACTAGCAGTGTTAATCCATTTTCATTTTGGCCACCATTCAAGAAACTCTGTATGTACCTGGAGATATTTAATTTATACTCGTTTTTTGTTGTATCAATCTCTCCGCCAAAAAACTGAGTATTTACTAATGCATCAGGTATAAATTGAAACCTTCCATCTACGTCACGTGATGCAACTGTAACTTCCTCTGCCTTACCAACGTTCTCAGAATAACTTCCATTCACTGCGGGGATAATAAGCTCTGCTTTGTTTACCAAGATTTTACCCCCTAGTTGCGATTTTAGATTAGGAAACTTAATTACCGTTTCAAGCCCTGCCATGGCTTGCACGAAGGCAAAGTTTGTATTTTGTGTTTGTAAGGCTGTTTCTGCAGCACTTCCTGTGTAATCGTGCTCAAAGGTGCTGAATCTAACACTGTTGGTGTTTACAGGAAAATCAACAGCCTTTTGAGTAGTATCCGTTGCACTAGTGGCAGTGTAATAAACTGTCATTTTAGTGTTGGTTGCGGTCAACCTAAAATATAAAATGGCCGCCTCATTATCCATTATGCTCGGGTTGTTTTGAGGAGTAATTTTTAAGCCTTTAAAAAACTGAACAAAGTTTGTATCATTTGCTAATTCACTGTTGCCTTGTTTTGAGATCAATTCATCTCCTAGTGCATTTCCCAAATTTATTCTGAGCTGAGAGCTTACTTCAATGAGTTCACTAGTTCCAAAATTATTTGGCTGCAGGATAGTATCTTTTTTGGTAGGATGTGGGGTGAAATTGTGAGAAACTATAGGAGTAGATTGAACCGCTATAGTAGTGTCAGTAAAATAGGTTGCACTGCTAATTAAACGATCATCTAAGCGGAAAACATCAAATGTTTGAGTAACACTCGTATCTCCAAAATAACCACCATATTCAAGGCTTAGTATCACAGAGTCAACCTCAACTGTTTCGTTCCCATTGCTAAAAACCAAGGCATTAGAAGAAAGTAGTGGTTGAATGTAAATGCTAGATTTAGTATATCCAAAAGAAGAATCTCTGTATTCTCCTACAAGTCCTGTAGGAATTTGAGTTGCGGCTATCTCAAGAGGCTCGCTGCGCTTTACTTCAGTTATAATTTGCGTAGTGTCACTAAAAAAAGAAAAAATAGTATTTTCTTCGAATTCAGGGACTAGCTCACCATCTTTCTTGCATGCTTGGAACAAGAACAAAAAAGATGCGGAAAGGATTAACACTTTCCGCATTTTATAAAATAGATTATTTTCTTTCATGAATTTATTCTGCAAGCACTTCCTCTTCCGCTAATACTTCTTCGTAAAAGTCGTTGAAAGCATCAATGTAATCAGCACCTTGATATTGTAATGTTGGTTTACTAACATTCTCAATAATTTTTTCTGCACCTTCTTCACCAACAATAACACCATCTGACCAAGAGGCTGCTGCAGAACATAAGCTAGAGTGGGTTGGTGTAACAAAGTTTTTTAAATCGTCTTCAGAAACACCATCCATCATTGCTTTTTTCGAGAAACTTTCATCTAAACTTCCTTCAAAACAATCGTTGTAAATGGAAGTAATTACTTTCGAATTTTCGAAAAGTGGTTCGTCCTTGTACGATGTTTTAAGGTACAGTGGAATAAGGCTTGTCATCCAACCGTGGCAATGAATTAAATCGGGGGCCCAACCTAATTTCTTTACAGTTTCTAGCACTCCACGGCAAAAGAAAATAGCTCTTTCATCGTTGTCGTCAAAGAAGGTCCCGTCAGCATCTTTTAAAATAGCTTTTCGTTGAAAATAGTCCTCATTATCTATAAAGTAAACTTGCATTCTTGCAGGTTGAATTGAAGCAACTTTGATAATTAAAGGATGATCGTTGTCATCAATAATTAAGTTCATTCCAGAAAGGCGAATCACTTCATGTAGTTGATTTCTTCTTTCGTTAATACACCCGAACTTTGGCATAAAGGTTCTAATTTCCTTTCCTTTTTCTTGTATATGTTGGGGTAGGTTTCTGCCTACGTTAGAAAGATGGTTTGGGGGTAGATAAGGAGTAATTTCTTGAGAGATGTAAAGAATTCTTTTCTTACTCATGTGTGGGATATTAATTAATAAAGCTTTACAAAATTACGGAAAAATAAAGGACATACACAAGCATTTCTCTTTGTTGGAGCCTGAAAATGTTGAGATTTGCATGGAAACACTATTTTTGAAGCAATATTTGTTGATGGAAAGAATTGAGATTAAAGAAAAGCTGATAGAAACCATTCAGGTATGGAAGAAGAAGGGGTATAAGATTGGCTTTGTGCCGACCATGGGTGTGCTTCATCAAGGCCATATGGAATTGGTTCGCCGCTCTATGTTGGAAAACGATAAGACCGTATGTTCTATTTTCGTGAATCCTCTGCAGTTTAATAAAAAAGAAGATTTAGACAATTACCCGAACACCTTAGGAAATGATCTTCAATTACTTAAAAGCGCGGGTTGCGATGTTGTTTTTACTCCTGAAGCCGATGCATTTTACGATGGGGTTGAACTGAACAAATACAACTTTGGAATATTAGGAGAAGTAATGGAGGCTCAATTTAGACCAGGACATTTTGAAGGAGTTGCAGCGGTAGTAAAGGAACTGTTTTTAGTAGTAACACCTGATAACGCTTATTTTGGGGAAAAGGATTTCCAGCAATTGGCGATTATTAAGAGGTTAGTGAATCTGGAAAAGTTGCCCATTCAGGTTGTAGCTTGTGAAACGGTCAGGGCGAAAAGCGGTTTGGCCTTAAGTTCTAGGAATGTGCGATTGACTGATGAAGGGCGTCTAAAGGCCTCAGATGTTTACGATGCATTAAGCTTTTGTGCAAACAACACGTCCATCTTTGACTCTCAAACGTTAGTTGAGATGGCAGTTGCAAAGTTAGCGCAAAGGTGTGAAGTTGAATATTTTGAGATAGTGGACGAAGATAGCTTTGAACGAATTGAAAATTGGGAAGAAAGCGAACATCCCAGGGCCTTTGTTGTGGTTCACATAGAGGGCGTTCGGTTAATCGATAATATGTCATTAAATCCCTAAATTCGCCTTATAAAACTTATTATTTGAAATCAATTTTATCCTTTCTGAAAGTAGCTCTCCCACTGGCGTTTGGAGCATTCTTAATTTGGTATGTTTTTAAAGACTTGACCCAACAAGAGAAAGAAGAACTATATGCATCCTTCGCAAGTGCGAATTACTTTTGGATATTTCTGTCTATCTCCTTTGGTATATTGAGCCATATGAGTAGGGCAATTCGTTGGAAGTATACCATTCAACCACTTGGAAAGACACCAGGGTTTTGGAATAGTTTTTTTACAGTTATGATTGGTTACGTAGCCAATTTAGCGCTGCCAAGATTGGGAGAAGTTACAAGGCCAGGATTGTTAGGTAAGTACGAAGGCTTGCCTTTTAATAAGCTTTTTGGAACTATAGTAGCAGAGCGAGTAGCGGACTTGGTAATTTTAGGCTCAATCATGGCGGGAATAGTTTTTGTTGAATTTGATATGTTGAAAGAGTTACTCTTTGGTTATTTGGAACAGGGTTCCGGAAACATTTCAATTGAGAAAATTCTAATCATAGCTGGCGCAGCAGTTATTGGATTAGCTGCATTATTTTTCTTAATGTTATCGAAATCAGATAACCCAATTTCCCGGAAAATAAGAGAACTAGTGAGGGGAATATTTGAAGGCTTGATTTCTATTGTAAAGATGGAAAATAAAGGTTATTTTCTTATGCACACAGCGTTCATCTGGATCATGTATATAGGAATGTTCTGGGTGTGCTTTTTTTGTTTAGAAGAAACCTCATCGGTTCCATTAGCCGGAGTTGTGGCTTCCTTTGTGATGGGAAGTTTGGCGATTGTTTTTGTACAAGGTGGATTAGGTGTTTTTCCATTGGCAATAATGAACACACTTTTACTATACGGAGTTTCAAAGTCAGGGGCACTAGCCTTAGGTTGGATTCTTTGGACATCCCAAACGTTGATGGTGATAGTATTAGGCGTGGCGAGTATACCACTTTTGAGATTTGTAAACCGAAATAAAAAAATTGAAAGCGCTACAAGTAGTTAAAAATAGAATCAAAAAGCGAGAAGAGCTCAGCTTTATTGTCAACCGATGGAGTTTGACAGGAGAGAAAGTTGTTTTCACAAATGGCTGTTTCGATATTTTGCACCAAGGGCATGTAGACTATTTGTCCAAAGCCGCAGATCTAGGAACAAAACTAGTAGTAGGGGTGAATTCAGACAATTCTGTTCGGAGGTTAGGAAAAGACAAGAATAGACCCATCCAGGATGAAAAATCCAGAGCAATAATTCTTGCTGCGTTACATTTCGTAGATTTAGTAATCCTTTTTGATGAAGATACTCCTTTGGAATTAATAAAAGAGGTAAACCCGCAGGTATTAGTTAAGGGAAGTGATTATAAAATGCATGAAATTGTTGGGTACGAGTTTGTAACTGAAAAAGAAGGAGAGGTTAGGACCATTGACTTTTTAGAAGGTTACTCGACATCCAAAATTGTGGAAAAGGCTAGAAAATAAAAAAACTATGAAACATGCCATCCTTTCGTTTTTACTTCTCCTTGGGCTATCCGTTTTTGCCCAAAATAGCGGTGAAGAGTTATACCGCGCAAAGAAATACAAGGAGTCCGCTGCGGCATTTAAATCAGAGTTAGAGCAAACTCCAGACGATTATAAATTACAGCTGGGTTATGCTAATGCATTGCATAAACAAGAATTTTTTTCAAAGGCAGTTGAGCAATATAATATTGCTGAAAAGTTAAATAATTCAGATCCTGAATTATATTTTGATAGGGGTGTTGCATTGGTTTTTTTGAACTTGCATAAAAAAGCATTGAAAGACTTTGATCAATCATTGAAATTAAATGAAAACAATCCCGAAGCCCATTATTATAAAGGGTTTTGCAATTACGAATTATCGAGGTACAGAGCTTCTATTGAATCTTACAATGAAGCTGTTGAATTGCGGCCAGACTACGCAGCAGCAATATACAACATAGGAGTAGTAAAAGCAGAATTACAAAACTTTGAAGGTGGGACTGAGGATTTTGAATTAGCATTATCCAAAGACCCAGAATTGAAAAATGGCCGAATGAACATTGCCCTTTCTAAATTAGCTCAAAATAAATTTGAGGAGTCAATAAAGGATTTTGACATGATTATTGACAGTCGGGATGAAAACTTAGATAAGGCCTACCTTTATAGGGGCGAGGCTTATTATGAGCTAAAAAATAAGGTAAAAGCTTGCAGTGATTGGGCAAAAGCAGCCAATTTAGACAATGAAAAAGCAACTTCAAACATTAAAGATTTTTGTGGGTCAAAAACAAAACCACGAAAGAAAATTGATATAGCATTTTAAAAATTGGCCAAACTCAAAAAAGCATACTTCTGTCAAAATTGCGGCGCACAAGCAAGCAAATGGATTGGTAAGTGTCCCTCTTGTAACGAGTGGAACACTTACGTTGAAGAGATAATTCAAAAAGAAAGCAGCGGATCTGCAAGTGCAGGTGCCAATGGGAAGAGACAATCAAAGGCAGTAGCAGTTCAGGATGTGGTAACAACTAATGAAGTGCGCTATCGAACGCCTGATAATGAATTAAACCGTGTATTAGGGGGTGGGTTAGTCCCAGGCTCCTTACAGTTATTTGGAGGAGAACCGGGTATAGGGAAATCTACTTTGCTCCTTCAAATGGCATTGAAATGGCCTGGAATAAAAGTGCTTTATATTTCAGGTGAAGAAAGCGAGCAGCAGATAAAAATGAGAGCAGAGCGCATTGGGATTGAAAATCAAAAATGTTATTTGCTGGCCGAGACAAATGTTCAAAATATTTTACAACATTTAGGACAGGCCGAGGCCGATGTGGTGGTTATTGATAGTATACAAACCTTGCATTCTTCGCTCATTGAGTCTTCGGCAGGAAGTATTTCTCAAATCAGGGAGTGTTCAGCCCAATTAATGCGTTTCGCAAAAGAAACAGGAACTCCAATTTTCTTAATCGGCCACATTAACAAAGAGGGGAGTATTGCAGGACCGAAAGTTTTAGAACACATGGTAGATGTCGTTTTGCAATTTGAAGGGGATCGAAATCACATGTATCGATTACTTAGGTCAGCTAAAAACCGTTTTGGACCTACTAATGAAATTGGTATTTATGAGATGCAAGGTAGTGGTTTGAGAGAAGTTGAGAATCCTTCAGAAATCTTACTTTCTAATAGAGACGAACAGCTAAGTGGTTCAGCTATTGCTTCTAGTATGGAGGGAATGCGTCCAATGTTAATCGAAATTCAATCATTGGTTAGCTCTGCCGCCTACGGAACACCGCAACGCTCAGCAACAGGTTTCGATTTAAGAAGGTTGAATATGCTCTTAGCGGTTTTAGAGAAGCGTTGTGGTTTTCGTTTAGGAACAAAAGATGTTTTTTTAAACATTGCCGGAGGAATAAAAGTTGAAGATCCTGCTATCGATTTGGCAGTTGTAAGTGCTGTTTTATCCTCTTCCGAAGATTTTCCGATTAACAGTAAAACGTGCTTCTCAGCAGAGGTTGGACTTTCAGGAGAAATTAGACCAGTAAATAAAATTGAACAGCGAATTGCTGAGGCTCAGAAGTTGGGATTCGATAGTATTTTCATCTCTAAATACAATCTAAAGGGACTAGTTGTTGCAGATTTCAAAATTGAGATCAAAGCCGTGGGAAAGATTGAGCAAGTATTTCAACAACTTTTTGGCTAATGTTATCGTACCCACCTGACTTTATTAAAAACGTTTATCCTTCCCTAGTCTGGCAAATAGATACTAAAGAAAAAGAGATTTTTCTAACTTTTGATGACGGACCCACACCTGAAGTGACATCAGCTGTTTTGAATCTACTGTCCAAATACAACGCAAAGGCAAGTTTTTTTTGCTTAGGTAAAAATATTCAAGAAAACCCTGGTCTATTTGATGAAATCATCGCAGGTGGACATGCAATAGGCAACCACACTTTTAACCATAAGAATGGATGGAAGAATACAACAACGGAGTTTTTGCACGATGTTTCTAGCTTTCAGGAAGTATATCAGTCAACACTATTTCGTCCGCCTTATGGAAGAATAAAGGCTTCTCAAATAAAACGATTGAAGGATGATTATACCATTGTAATGTGGTCTGTACTTTCTCAAGATTACGATGCAAAAATTTCACCTGAAAAGTGTGCTGAAATAGCATGCGATCGGTGGCAAAATGGGTCAATTATCGTTTTTCACGACAGTGTTAAAGCAAAAGTCAATATGCTTCACGCCCTTGAAGAGGTTTTGCAAAAGGCACAAAGAGAAGGGTGGAGGTGCAGTGCTTTACGAAGCTAAACTCTTAATTCGAGAAATTAATTCGTGAGCAGGAACAACCCCTGATTGCCGCCAAATTATTTTACCATTTTGAAAAATAATTAGAGTTGGAACTCCCTGAACTTGATATGCGGCAGCAACTTTTTGATTTTTATCTACGTCAATTTTTAAGATTTTAACATCATCCTTTAAACTCGACTTTATTTCTTTTAAAATTGGTGGCATCATCTTACAAGGTCCACACCACTCTGCAAAAAAATCTACTAAAACGGGAGTTTTTGAATTAATAATTTCTTTAAACGAAGCCATAATTTATTTTGTTTCTGTATTTCTATCTTGTCCTTTGTTAAATTTCACAGAAAGCATAATTTCATGTGAGCCTGTGCTATAGTTTGCAATGTTAGATTGAATAAAATCGTAGGAATAACCTAGACTCAAACTTTCTTGTAAGGTTAAACCAATCAAGAGTGTTAAAGCAGCATCTTGTCTGTACGAAAGTCCCAACCAATAGTTTTTGTCGTAAAGCCCCCTAAGGGTTACTTCATATTGCAGTGGAACAGGATTAATGTATTTTAATAAAAAGGAAGGTTCCAATTCAAATTTTTCAGCGATCTCAGCTCTGTAGCCTCCCATTAGGAAAAAGTGATTTTCTAATCTTCCTTGCTGTATTCCAACACTTTCTTCAAAGGTTATTTCATTTCTAATTAACTGCGGCGCTGAACCACCAAAGAAGAAATCTTTATGGTACAAATAAAAACTAAAGCCAGCATCAGGCACTAAATTATTTTCAATGAAGCTACTCCCAATATTATCTGGCCGGTCAAACGTGATTTCAGAACCATCAACGCCATATTGGAGAATACCAGCATTAACAGAAAGCGATAATTTGATATCGGGGGTTAACTTGATATGGTAAGAATAAGACATACTAAACCCGCTTCTTCTTGTTGGTCCGGTAATATCGGTAAACATGTACCCTCCAATTCCCATATTTTGTTTAGAGATGGGACCGTTTGCACTGAGTATATATGTTCTCGGAGCATCTTTTATCCCTTCCCATTGAGATCGATAATTTGTTTGCCCGGAAAAATAGTTATTCGAACCTGCACTTGCAGGATTGATCACATATCTATTTAATATGTATTGGCTGTATTGCGGGAGTTGTTGAGCTTTCACGCTCAACAAACTAATTCCCAACAAATTTATAATAAAAAGTATCTTTTTCATCTTACCTAATAATTGTGATTGGTCCCGTCAATGGTTTTGCTTCTGAATCTTTCAAATCAATAATGTAGTAATAGGTTCCAATTGGCAACTCTTTACCTTCATACTTGCCATCCCATGGCACTGAATATCCATTTGGCTGCTCATACAGCAACTGTCCCCACCTATTGTAAATTTGAACTGAAGCATTTGGATATTTCTCCAAAAGTTGAATGTTCCACACGTCATTGTTACCATCACTATTCGGTGTAAACCCAGATGGGACTTCAATGTCTGGAGAATAAACGACCAATATTGAGTCTGTGAACGTACAGCCGTTCGTATCTGTCACTAATAGAGTATACGTTCTATTTTCTTCCGTTAATGTGGTAGGTTCTGATTTTGTCGAATCATCTAAATCTGTGCCCGGATTCCACAAGTACGTATAAGAAGGGTTTTCGTTTCCTAACTCAATAACAATTACTTCGTCTCCAAATCTTCTAATTTCAGATGCTAAGTTTACCAAAGGATTTGGCGCTATTGTAACGTCAAATCTAGCAGTATCGGAGCAAGTGCCGCTTGTGGCAATTAAAAAGTAGGTGTAATTACCAATTGGTCGTGCAAAAGAGGTATCTAATGTAGTTGTTAACAGTGTCGTTGTGTCTGCTAAATACCAACCGAAAGATGTTATTGACGAACCCGTAATTGTTCCCAAAAGATTAACTAAATCCCCATCGCAGAGGTTTGCTTGTCCTGATGACGCTGCAATTACGGTATCTGTTGCAGAAACAAGGATTGTATCTGTCACAATGCAGCTTCTAGCATCTGTTACAGTTAACACATTCATACCAAAACATAAATCCGTTGGATTTGCAACTGTCTGTCCTCCACTCCAAGAGAAAGTGTAGGGCGCACTACCTCCAATTACCGTTGAAGTTGCTGTTGCATTACAATCGGAGCTACAAATTAGATTAGTATTTGTTGTACTAAGGGTTAATGGTAATGGGTCTGTTAAAGTAACAGATGTAGTTGCTATGCAACCGTTAGCATCTGTTGCAGTTACAGAATAAATACCCGCGCATAGTCCCGACGCTAAAATGTCCGTCTGATTATTTGGATCATCCCAAGAGTACGTATAAAGAATATCTCCGCCTCTGGTATTTACGAATACTTGAACATCGCAATCTCCATTACAAGAAATATCTTTTATAATATTTGAAGTTAACGTAATTGAATCAGGCTCTGCTATGGTGACAGGAACATAAGACCTACAACCTTGAGGGTTTGTAATTAGTTCTAAGAAATAATCTCCCGCACAAACTGAATTTATCACATCGGTATTTACAGGAGCCAATGAATTTCTTTGAGCATCTAACCATCTAAAGTCAACCGGCACACCCGAAATATTGCTAATTAATGATCCATCACATTGATTAAAACAAGAGACATCTGTTCCAACAGGAGTTGGAAGGTTAGGGATACCTGTATTGTTAATTGCGATAGTTGTAGACTGGACACAGCCATTTGCATCAGTAACGCTTACCGGGTATAAGTCTGCAGCTCTGTTATTAATAAAATTCGTGTCAACAACTGTTGCAGTAAACCAATTGTAACTATATGGTGGCTGACCACCCGTTACGTTCAGGAGAATTGACCCATTAGCTTGATTACAACTTGAACTTACAACTTGTGGATTGAGCACGATAACGGACGGGTTGGTAATGTCCACTTGAACTGTTCTAGAACAACTTCTCACATCAGATATTTGAACAAAGTATGTTCCTGCAGAGAGGTTACTTAAACTATTCGAAGTGGCACCGTTGTGCTGCCATAAATAAGAATAAGGAGGAGTGCCACCAATTGGTGTAACAGTAACCGAACCATCGCTAGCATTCGCGCAACTTACCGGTGATATGCTCACCGTTTCTCCTGTTGGGCCACCTGTTGTGTTTATCCCAAAATCAAATGATTTACTACAACCGTTTGCATCGGTAACAACTAGTGTGTAATTACCACCACATAAACTATCGGTACTATCAGCTATTGCACCGTTACTCCATAAGTAAGAGTAAGGAGCAGTTCCTCCGGTTATAGTGACCGCAGCAGTTCCATTGCACTGCCAGCAGGTTGCATCCGTCCCATTGAACACCGCCATTAATTCAGATGATTCTGTAACTGTATCTTGAGCAAAAGTTATACACCCTAAAGCATCAATAACCTTTACGGAATAGATTCCAGCTGAAAGATTGGTTATGTCTTCAGTTACTTCGCCTGTTGGGAGCCAGTTGAAGGTTAATGGAGTATTTGTTCCGCTAACGCTAATGAATACTCCACCGTTACTTGCTCCAAAACAACCTGCATCCAATACAGAGTCGATTACGACGGTTGGACCATTAAAGTCAGAAAGATTCACATTGAAAAACTTCTCGCAACCATTGTCATCTCTTACTCTCAATCGATATGTTCCGGCGCCAATATTGTTTAACGTAGCTGATGTCGCTCCGGTGAGACTTACGTTATTATCATCAAACCACTGATAGTCGTATGCCAAAGGAGCTGAAACTGTTCCACCTGATATTGTCGCAACGATTTGCCCGTTCAGAACGTTACAAGTAGCGCTGGTAGTGTCAAACGTTGCAGTAATTTCCAATGGCTCTTGAACATCAAAGCTTAGCGTTGTGTCACATCCGTTTCCATCTACGATGTTCACTGTATAAGTGCCCGCAGCTAAACCAGAAACGGCATTGCTTCCTTGCCCATTTGCTGGGGCAGGAGTCCATAAATAACTGAAGTTACCGGCAGCACCTGATACACTTAGTGTAATACCACCATTAATTCCATTATAGCAATCATTATCAACGATTGTCTCTGATATAGAAAATTGATTTGGTTGGGTTATAGTAACAGTTTCAACAGACAGACAACCAGTATTGTTATCTACTTCTACGTAGTAATCTCCTGCTCGAAGTCCAGTAATTGTTCTACCGGAACCCACACTTATTCCTCCAGCGGCAAACCACTCTGTTGTGCATGTTGGGTCAGTACAAACGAAGCTAACTGTTGCTCCTCCATCACTTCCACCAAAACAAGTAACAGGGTTTGAAGCGGTAATTGAAATATCTTCACCTCTAGTGTCACTTATGCTGGTAGGGAATGTATCTCTACAACCAACTGCATCTGCAACAACAGCAAAATAGGCTCCTGCGGGTAAAGATCCCACTGAAACTCCATTTCCAATTGAAGATAATGTATTGTCTAGCCACTCTACAGTTAACGTTCCTGTTCCTCCGGTTGGAGCAGCAGCAAGCCCCCCATTTGGAATGTTACATGTTGCGTCGGTGCTTGTAATGTTTGGATCGATTATACTTGGTCCACCAATGGTAAAGTCTACTCGTTTAGTACACCCATTAGAATTGGTAATGTCAACAAAGTAATTTCCCGGACAAAGGTTAATGGCTGCTGAGTCGTTTCCAACAACTACTATTCCTGGAGACCAAACGTAACTAAATGTTCCTGCACTACTAACAGTTAATACAGCACTTCCGTCACAAACACTAGTATTAGCACAGTTAGCAACATTATTTGTAATTGCAGCGATAATATCACCCGCGGCTGTAATATCTACAGATAAAGTAGTGTCGCATCCTGCTGCATCAATAATTTGAACAGTATAGGTACCTGCACTCAATCCGGTTGCACTGCTACCGGTAGTTCCTGCAGGTACGTTAGCTGACCAGTTGTACGTGTAGTTACCTGCGCCACCAACAACTCCTAACACTATGCTACCATCATTTTGTCCAAAACAACTTTCGTTAGAAACGATTTCGTTGGGATTGATTTGAGAAGAAGGTAAAATGTCTACAATTTCTGTTATACTGCAGTTGGTGCTAGTGTTAGTCATGACAACTGAATAAGTGCCAACTGATAGGTTAGAAATATTTGGAGTACCTTGTCCGTTCGCAGGAGTAGGAGTCCAGTTAAATGTATATCCGGCAGTGCCGCCAATTATGGTTATGTCTGCAGTTCCGTCATTTCCACCAAGACATGATAAATCTGTGGAACTAATGGTGTAATCAAAGTTATCCGTATTAACAACAGTATCTACTATTGCGAAACAACCAGAAGCATCTGTAATTGTAACGCTATAATTAGATGGACTAAGAGTAATTCTGTTTGAGTCAGTTACGGTACTACCAAGCCAAGAGTAAGAGTAGGGCGCTGCACCTCCGCTCGGAGTTACTGAGATTGCACCATCGTCTGTGCCTCCGCATGATTCATCCACAACTATTGCATTCGGTACGATCGTTCTGTTTCCATTTATGGTAAATGCTATTGTGGTATCACAACCCGTAGCATCAGTAATTTTTACAGTATAGCTTCCTGTGCAGAGATTACCTATAGAATCTGTAGTTGGAGGAACAGCTATTACTCCAGTTGAAGTAGATGTCCATTCATAGCTATAAGGGGCAACACCATTAGTTGGGGCAACTTCTGCCGACCCATTACATAATCCTGCCACCTGACAAACATCTACTGTGGTGAGATTGGGAATTATGTTCACAATTATTCGAACTTCAATAGAGTCTTCAGCAGTACAACCTAAACCGTCAGTTATTGTAAGGAAATAGGTGCCTGCAGAAAGGTTGCTTTGATTCTGGTTAGCAGAAACTACACCAGTTCCTGTCCAATTAAAGGTGTATGGTCCACCATCTCCACCTGTTGGTGCTAGAGTAATAGAGCCATCTCCGCCTGGATTGCAATTCTCGTTGATTATAGTTGCATTCGGTTTGATCGTGTCTGGTTCATCAATAACGATAGTTAAATCTTCATCACATTGGTTTGAAGGGTCAAAAACATTTACAATATATGTTCCAGCTATTAATTTATTTTGAGTAGAATCTGTCGGGTCTACAACTGAACCTATCGGCCACGTATATTGAAGAGGACCGGTAGAATTGCTTGTAATTATGCTTGCTGTTCCCGTCGAATCTCCTTGGCAGACGGCATCGGTAAAAATGAAACTGGCGTTAAAAGGTGCTGCTTTCCTTACTTCAAAAGAGTCAACAGCTGTACAACCTAATATATCTGTTACAGTAACCAAAACGGTTCCAGAGGAAAGCCGGGTCACGACAGGGCCACTACCAACTTGGTTGCCGGCGGAGAAAGACCACGTATAACCCGGAGTTCCACCTCTAGTTGAATCTATATTGGCAACTCCGTCCATTCCAGGAGAGCAATTTTCATCAATTACTGAAAAGTACATTTTTATGCTGTCTTCAACATTTATAAAGGTTGAATCCACCACTTCACAACCCGTGATTCCGTCAGTAACAGTTACAATGTATTTTCCTGCAAATAAACGACCTCGTGTTGCGCTAGTAGATAATCCATCACTCCATGCGTAAGTTGGGTTGGTTGCGGTAGTAGTCACATTTATAAATCCATTTCTTAGACCAGGGCAAGAAACATCTGTGGAATCTAAACTAACTGTAAATTGAGCTTGATCAGTTACGGAGTATGTGGCAGTGAATGGTGAACAGTTTCTCGCGTCTGTAATAACAACAGTGTAGGTTCCAACTACGAGTCCAGTTCGATCTTTAGAAGTAATACCGCCCCCCCAATCATAACTGTAAGGTGCCGTTCCTCCGGTTACAGTAAGAGTAATTGTACCATTGCTAATGCCGCCTATGCAGCTTATATTGGTTATTACAGCAGTTGCCGCTATTGTGTCAGGTTCAATTATGATGAAGGTTTCAGTTTCTTCACAACTATTGGCGGGATCAGTTACTGTTACTAAATATGTCCCCGCTGCTAAGCCTACTTGGTTTTGGTTGTTAATATTTGCAGCTCCTACATTAGGACTCCATTGATATGTTTCTGTATTTGGTGTTGAAACACCAGTTGCGGTTAGCGTAATACTTCCGTCTGAAAAGCCATTACAGCTAATGTCACTCTTAGCAGTTGTTAAAGTAAAAGGAGCAGATTTCTCAATCGTGAAAGGAATAATACTACTACAAAGATTTGCATCGGTAACGGTTACATCAAAAGTACCCGCAGGTAAATTTGAGAAAGTTTCACCAGAAGCTCCAGAAACAGCAGAACCTGGGATTGTTGCAGTCGGCCAACTATAACTATAAGGTGCAACTCCATCAGCTGCAGTAGCAGTCGCACTTCCTGAGTTCGCAGGTGGGCAATCATCCTTAACAAAAACAAATGTTGCTGTTATCGGGGCTTTGTCTATCAAGGTTTCGCTGGCAGTAACTTCACAGCCATAAAAATCGCTAACAGTAACAGTATATGTGCCTGCTATTAAATTGGTAGGGTCTGCTGCTGCTGCGTTTCCATTTCCCCCTACCCATGAATAAGTAAGCGGGTTTGAACCTCCATTCACCTGAACACTAAGTTCTCCGTCTGCCCCATTCGCACAAGTAGGGTCTATCTTAGTAATGCTTGCGCTAAAAGGGAATGTACTTGCATTAGTTACAGAAAAGTTGCTTGATGTAGAACAACCATTTGCATCAGTTACACTAACTGTATAAGCACCAGAGGTTAGGCCTTCGTAAATATTGGGCGAAGCGCCGGGTGTTCCGCTTCCGGAATATACGAATGAGTAAGGCGTTACTCCTCCAAGCGGAGTGACGTTAGCACTTCCATCAACCCCAGGAGCGCAACTTTCAATAGTTGTGCTAATTGAAAGGGAGATTGGGTTAACAGGTGCAATGGTAATGTCAAATGTTTTTACACACGGTGGGATGGCATTGTCAGTTATTGTAACCGACACTGAACCTGCACGTAAATTATTAGCAATTGAATCTGTGCTGCCATTAGACCAACTGTAACTGTAAGGAGCAACACCTCCAAAAGCTTCGATTCTTAAGCTTCCATTGGTGTCACCAAAGCAAGAAGGAATCGTTTGGGCTAAGAGGTTGTAATCTATATTTGCGCCCGATTCAAGCCGAACGGAGCCTACCGAGGTACATCCAATGCCATCTGTAGTAGTAACAAAGTAATCATCTGCTACAAGATTAAATGCAGAGTCTGAAGTCGACCCAAACGTAACATTTGGACTCCATGCAAATGAGTACGGTTCAACTCCTGCTATTCCGGCGACTTTTGCCCAACCATCTCCTCCTGGAGTGCATGTTTCATCTTCACTTCTAGGAATAATTGTTTGTAAACTAGATTGTCGGCCAACTATTACATTAGTCGAAACGTTACAATTTGTTCCATCAGTAACGGTTAAGCCGTATGCTCCTGCTCCAAGCCCTGTTGGATTTGGTCCAGAAAGTGCAGCGGAACTCCACGCATAGCTAACTGCGGGAATGGTATCGGACAAATGGACGAGTATACTTCCGTCATCTGCCCCTGGACATGTCTCATCAATCACAGTAGTTGAATCAATTGTAAAAGGTGCTTCGATGTCAATTCTATAATTAAAAACAAACGAACAAAATTTTCTATCTTGAACTGTAACACTGTAATTTCCACTGGTTAGATTACTAACATTATTAGAAGAGGTAAAGCCGTTACCATCTCCCCAATTATATCTATATGGCGTATTTCCGCCGCTAGCAAAAGCTAAAGCAGTACCATCGCCTCCAGGCGCGCAACTTTCATTTGTTGTATTTACTGAGTCAATTACTAATTCGTCAGGTTCTTCCACATCTACTGTTCCTGTAGCGACACACCCGTTAGCATCAGTCACATTAAGGGAGTATGTTCCTGCTAATAATCCTGTTGGTGTTGCTCCTCCAGATATACTTGGGAACCATGTATAAGTTGTTACCCCCGCAGCTTGACCCACAGTGGTTACTCTTATCGCACCGTTAGTAAAGTTTTTGCAGCTTGCACTGTCTGTGTCGAATGTAATGGTAAACGGGGCAACATTACCAATTGTAAAGTCAATTGTGTTCGTGCATAGGTTGGCGTCGGTTACGGTTAACTGATAAGTCGCATTCCCCAACAAGCCATTTACCGCCTGTCCTGAAATATTTCCAGGCCAATTGAAACTATAAGGAGCTGTGCCACCGGATATGGTAGTTGGGTCTACTGAAGCGCTTCCTTTGGACTGTAAACAGGTGTCTTCGTTTGCAATAATCGTAACGCTAAAAGGGTTCGGTTCTGTTAAAGGGGCAAAGTTGAAAACAGAATCACATCCACTTGCATCTGATATGGTAACAGAGTAATTTCCTGCAGTTAAATTATCGAGGAAAGCGTCAGTAACAATAGTTCCCACGTTAGTTGACCATTCAAAAGAATAAGGAGGTAAACCTCCACTTAAATTTTCGATCCCTACATAACCTTTCCCAGCTCCAATACATGAATCGTTTCTTATGGAATCTATAAAGGTAAAATTAGATGCTGTTTGAGATATTGTGAAGTTTATCGTGGTATCGCAACCAAGAAGATCAAATACTCTCACAGAGTAATTTCCAGCCGTCAAATTAAATACGGAGTCTGTGCCTCCGCCATTGGCTGCGCCTGGGTCAGGAGTCCAAGTAAAAGATAGTCCTCCTGCATTTCCGCCAGTTATATTTCTAACAGCAGCGCGTCCTAAAACGGTTACGCCACAATCGATGTCGTATTTATTCAATTCGGCTTTTAGAGTATCGGGTTCGTTTACTACAACATCCAAACTATCTGTACACGGGCCGTCAATGACTAAAATTCTGTACGTTCCCCCTGCAAGACTTGTAACGGAATTGGTGTTTGTTGCAATTTGATTTGTTCTATCAGGGAGCAAATACCACTGGAGTCCTAAAACGCCAATTCCGCCACTTGCAATTACATTGATAGATCCGTCTTGGGAACCGGCACAAGTTACATCTTGAACAGGGTTTGCCGGGTCCAACACTAATGAGATCGGAGTTCCAGGGTTAATAATAGTAGAATCTATTGCGGAGCAACCATTTGCGTCTGTTACCGATACTCGATAAGTTCCTGTCGTTAATCCTGAAATATTGTCAACATTTCCAAACGACGTTCCAATCCAATTGAAGGAATATCCGGGGGTCCCCCCTAATACATTGACTCTTGCAGTACCATCACTTGAACCTGCGCAGCTTACATCAGTTGTATCGAATGATAATGAAAGGCTACTTCCAGGTTGGTTCAAGTCAAATGTATCACGTGCAGTACAACCATTTACATCTTGAATAAGTGCAATATATCGACCTGATGTTAGATTGAATATTGAGTCTCCGCTTGCCGTAAATGCAGTGGGAGGGGAAGTCCATGTAATGTTGTACGTTGGTCCTGGGAAGGGTGTTCCTCCGGTTGGGGTTAACCGAATGAAACCATCGTTGCCGCCAAAGCAACTTACATTTTGAACGTTGGAATCACTGGTCACAAATACGTTTGGAGCAGTTAAGGTAATATCTACTGTCGTTGTGCATAGACTATCATCCGTAATTGTTACTGTATAAAGCTGGTTTGCTTCTAAACCAGTTGCTGTTGGTGTTGTTTGTATTGGAATTGTTGACCAAGAGAAGGAATAACTAGAAGCTGGCAATAAGCTACCACCAGTTGCAGTAACAGTTGCAGAGCCGTCTGTTCCTCCGAGGCAGCTTGGGTTTGTTAAAGATGTAATGGAACCTTTTAATGAGTCTGGTTGAGTAATAATTACTTGAATGTCATCATTACAACCTGCACCATCTGTTACTGTTACTCTAAAAGTGTCTGCTGGTAGTCCCGTTTGAGTAGCATTTGTTCCAATAATGGTACCTAAGTTTCCAGTGTTCTCCCAAACAAAAGTATATGGAAGGCTTCCTCCAGTTACTCCAATAGTTGCTTCGCCATTGGTGTTGCCTGCGCAATCAATGTTTCGTTGGTTTGTAATAGAAAGGTTAATTGTAGTTGGCTGTCCTACTTGAACAGAATCTACTTTTTGACAACCATTTTTATCCGTTACAGTAACAACGTAAAAAGCTGGGGCACTTGCCAATAAGTTAGTTGCGGTTGCAGTTGTTTGGTTACCTGCATTAGCATCCCATAGGTAAGAATAGTTTAACGTACCGCCACTAGCTGACACTGTCGCACTTCCATCATTAAATCCTGAGCAAGATGCTGAATCGCTTGTCATTACAGTAGTTAATGTAGCTGGTTCAAAAATAGTGACTGGTAGAGAAGTCGCAACACATCCATTCGAGTCTGTAACTTGCACTGTATAAGTTCCAGGAGAAAGCCCAGTAGCTACAGATCCGTTTTGAACAGGTAGAGTACTCCAAGTATAAACATAACCGGCACCTACTGTTCCACCTGTTGCTAAAGCGGTTGCAGTACCATCATTTGCTCCCGTGCAACTTACGGAGTCTGTATCAATTACAGTTACACTGAGCACGGTAGGTTGAGTAATAAGCTGTATAACTGAATCCTTACAACCATTTGCATCAGTGGCAACTATTTTGTAAGGAGTAGCAGACGCTATTAAGTCTATTCTATCTTGAGCTGTTGTTGGATCATCGCTCCAACTGTATGCCGGAAATCCTGCTCCAGCTGTTCCACCTGAATCACTAACGAAAATTGCACCGTTATTTTCTCCAAAACATTTTACAAACCTCACACTATCCAAGAATAAATCGAAGGTTGTTGGTTCAGTTAAAGTGATTGAATCTAAAGTAGTACAACCTTTATTATCTGTGACATTTAAAAAGTATTGCACGCCAGCATCTAGATTGATTGCATTAGCAGTTGCCCCGGTTCCTGCTTGAACAGGCGTCGTTGACCATGACCAAGTATATGGAGTATTTCCATCGGAAATCGCTGCAGAAACAGAGCCTGAACCATCTCCGTTACAGTTTAAATTAGTCCCAACTAATATTGTGCTAATTGGATTTGGTTCTTCTATGGTCACTGAATCTAAAATTTGACAACCGTTTCCATCTGCAGCAGCAACGAAATATTTACCAATTGGCAAGCCTACTATAATACTATCGTTTGTTCCAATAGGAGTTCCAGATGAATTTGTCCAATTCCAAGTGTATGGACCTACGGTTAATGGAGCTCTGGGAGTTGCGGTTGCTCCACCTGTTGACTCTCCGTTGCAATTAACTGAATCTGGTACAATATCTAGTAAAAATGGATTCGAAGGTTCAGTTACATTTATTGAGCTTATTCCTGTACAACCATCACTATCAGTTATTGTTACAGAGACCAGTCCCGCTGAAACGCCATTTAAAATAGGACTAGCTCCATTTTGTGAACCAAAATTATAGTTTGTGTACACTCCAGACCCTCCCGAAGGAGATGCCACTACTTGTCCATTATTTCCACCAAAGCAATTAGGTGGAGTGAATGTTAAGTTTCCTACAATCGGAAGAGGATCAACTAAGGTTGTATCTATTGTTACCGAGCACCCTTTAATATCGGTTATTACTAAAACATAATTGCCTGCAGTTAAACCTGTTCTATTAACAGTAGCAAATGGAACACCATTCCAAGAAAATGTTTCTGTACCGTTTCCTCCACTAAAAGTAACGTCAATTGTTCCATCACTAGATCCAACGCAAGACGGATTTGTAATTCCTGTAAATTGAGCAGTTAAAGGCTGGGGTTCATTTATAATAATAGAGTCTACCCTTACACACCCTAAGAAATCAGTAACAGTTACAATTACTTTTCGTCCGCTCAAACTAGGAACGGTTACAACTGAAGTGCTTCCTGTTGTTCCTGCAGGGTCGTTAGCAACCCAGGTATAAGGAGCAACCCCACCAGTAATAGTTCCGTTTACTTGACCGTTTCCATTACCATTGCAATCTACGTCAACCGAGTCAAGTTGTAAGTTTAGTCTATCTCTTTGTTCTATAGGAAAATTTACAGGCAAGACACAACCATTTGCATCTGTAATGGTTACGGTGTAAGTTCCGGCGCTAAGTCCACCTTGAGTGCTAGAGGTGCTTCCTGGGTTTGTAGGCCAATCGAAAGTAAATGGAGCTGTTCCTCCGGTAACGGTTGCAACTGCAGTCCCTGCTGAAGTGCCAAAACAGTCAATAGTGTCAGGAGCAATCGTGGCTCCTAAGGTTACAGGCTCTGTAATTGAGAAAGACTCTACTTGAGTACACCCCGAATTATCAGTAACAGTTACGGAGTAATTAGTGCCTGCTAAAGATCCAGCTAACCCTGCTTCTACAAAACGGCCCGGTGTTATATTGACACCTGATGAACTCCATTCAACAGTAGGGAAAACACCAGTTCCACCTGCAGGAGCAACTGTGGCAATAGCTGTTTCTCCATTGCAATCTACTGAATCGATGGTCAAATTAACTTGAATTTGAGTTGGACCTCCTACATTAAAGGTGTTGTCAACCGTACATCCGTTTGCATCCGTTACAGTTACGGTGTATGGTTGTGTAGATAACGAGTTTATAGTTTGAGTTGTATTTCCTCCCGGGCTCCAGCTAAACAGGTAACTTGGCGGCCCTCCAACTAGTGGGGTGCCTCCTCCTGGCAATGCAGTAATAGATCCATCTGCTGCTCCGAAGCATGACTCAGGAGTAATAAACCCATTAACGAATAAAACATTCTTTGCTGCCACTATAAAAGGTTGAGTAAATGCATTATTTCCAGGGTTGGGGTCAGATAAATCAATACCTGTAACTGCAAAACTTCCTCCGCCAATATTAAATGCCGTATCACCTGTCTGTGTTGGTGCAGGGGCTACATTCCAAGTAAAAATATATGGTCCTGTACTACCTGGGGTGGTTGTAATGCTTGCAACCCAAGCTTTACCATCGGGAAGTCCCGGACAACTTTGTATTTGGGAGTCAACAGTAATAGAGAGAATAGCTGAATTTACCTCGCTCGTCACGAACATGGTTAAAACAATTAAAAAAAGCTTAAAGAACTTTTTCATATTAATGAGGTATTTGTAGAGCCAACAGGCTGATTGTGTTAAGTATTCTTAATTTTTTGCAACTATCAAATGTAATCAATTTCGATAATGTTTAGTTAAAGACGTTTTTAACATCGTTAAGGTTGTGTATTTTATTGATAGGAGGCACTTTATTTTTGATATTATCTTTATTGAGGTAGTATTTATTTACCTGAATAACAATATTATGAGCGTGGGTAACTACCTCAACATCACTGTTGGGGAATGTTATTGCTATATTCACCTCTAATTTCGTTTTCAACTAATTAGGATTAAATTTCCACATCAATTAAGCTGGTTAATCCTGAAACCTTTTACAGTTGTTTTAAATTCGACTCCATTTTATGTGTTATCTGTAAAATTTTATTTACACAGGTCTGTGCAGCAATGGTTTGATAATTATGTTTAGTTAAGATATGTCTTCACTACTTCCAAAGGTTAATTTATTGAAGAGCCATTTGTGATTGATTGATCTGGCTGCATCAAACTTAATTTTCCGTCTTCATTTTCCGCCATCAATATCATTCCTTGAGATTCTACTCCCATCATTTTTCTTGGAGGTAAATTGGCAATTACCTGTACCTGTTTGCCTACCATCTCTTCGGCAGAATAGTGCTTCGCAATTCCCGATAAAATGGTTCGCCTTTCACTCCCTAGGTCTACCAAGAACTGCAACAATTTGTTACTCTTTGGGACCGCTTCAGCTTTCAAAATTGTGCCCACACGTAGGTCTATTTTTAAGAAGTCATCATAAACAATATCTTCTTTAAATGCCGGTAAAGTCGTTTCCATTGCAGGTGGTTTTGTTTTACTGTTTAATTTCTCTTTTTGCTTGACAATAATGTCGTCTTCTATTTTTTGGAACAAGTGTTCCACTTTGCCAAGTTGTTGGTCTGCTGCGACGATTTGGGTGCTCCCAAGATCATTCCAGTTCAAACTTCCTAAGCCTAAAATAGCAGTGAGTTTAGCTGAACTGTCGGGTAAAAATGGAGCTAAAGCAATGGCGCAATTAGCAGCAATTTGCAAACTTAAATGAAGTATATTTTTGACTTCTTCCGGATCTGTTTTAATTAGTTTCCAAGGCTCTGTTTCGGCTAAAAATTTGTTCCCCAAGCGTGCGATATTAATGGCTTCATTTTGTGCATCTCTGAACTGCATTTTAGTTAACTTTTCATTAATTGTACTTGCAGATTTTTTTAATTGTTGTGCAATTTCAGGGTAGTTATTTTGAGACAGTTCGGGGATCGTTCCTTCATAGTACTTGTTGACTAGGACGGTAGCTCGGTTGACAAAATTTCCATAAATGGCAACCAATTCACTGTTGTTTCTTGCTTGAAAATCATCCCAGGTGAACTCACTATCTTTTGTTTCGGGTGCAATGGAGCACAATACGTAGCGCAACACGTCTTGTTTGCCCGGAAACTCTTCGTTGAATTCATGTAACCAAACTGCCCAGTCTCTCGAAGTAGAGATTTTATCACCTTCTAAGTTTAGAAACTCATTGGCAGGTACATTAACCGGAAGATTATACCCTTCATGCGTTTTTAGCAGAATTGGGAAAATGATACAATGAAAAACAATGTTGTCTTTCCCAATGAAGTGCACAAGGTTTGTTTCTTCATTTTGCCAATACTCTTTCCAATCTTTGTTGTTTTGAGCAGCCCATTCTTTTGTTGCAGAAATGTACCCAATAGGAGCATCTAACCAAACATAAAGCACCTTCCCCTCGCCATCTGTTGTTGGAACTTTTACGCCCCAATCTAGATCTCTAGTCATGGCTCTGGAATGCAAACCACCATCAATCCAAGATTTACACTGGCCAATAACTTGGTTTCTCCATTCTTTAGGATTGTGATGAGGTTTCCCATCTAAAGTTCCATTTTCTATCCATTCTTTTAGCCACCTTTCGTGATGCTCCATGGGCAGGTACCAATGTGAGGTTTCTTTCAAAACAGGCGTTTTACCACTTAAGGTAGAAACAGGGTTTATCAAGTCTGTAGGGTTTAAGCTGGAGCCACAATTTTCACATTGATCACCGTATGCTCTTTCGCTACTACATTTCGGGCAAGTCCCGGTTACGTAACGATCTGCTAAAAACTGATTGTACTCGTCGTCATAGAACTGCTCTCTAGTTTCTTTGGTGAAGGCCCTTTTTTTATCAAGCTCTAAAAAGAATTCTTGTGCTGTTTTGTGATGCAGTTCAGAAGAAGTTCGGTGAAAAATATCAAAGTCGATTCCAAAGTCTGAAAATGCTTTGGCATTTAATTGATGGTACTTATCCACAATGGCTTGTGGCGTTGTTCCTTCTTTTTTGGCTCGCAAGGTAATGGCAGCTCCATGTTCATCAGAACCACAGATAAAAGCAACGTCTTCACCTTTCATTCGTAAAAAGCGAGCGTAGATGTCAGCTGGTAAATATGCCCCAGCTAAGTGGCCAATGTGAATCGGTCCGTTTGCATAGGGCAAAGCTGCCGTTATCAGGTGTTTTTTCGCCACTTTGTTCTCCATTTCTCTGCTTGTTTAAGCAAATATAAGCAGTTAACGCAGCGTGTTTTATTTAATTTCTATTGTCTTTCAAGGATGAAAAGTTAATAAGATAACCCTTCTTTTTTAGCCTTCTTTTAATCCAAACATTCAGAAATAGAGAGCATAAGATGAGACTTGTGCCAACATAAAACCCCTCTGACATTTTTTCAGACTCTCCAAAAATGAGTAAAGCCAGTAAAATACCATAAACAGGCTCTAGGTTAATACTTAAGGAAACGGTAAAGGGTGTTAGCTCTTCCATGACTTTTACACTTGCAACAAAAGCAAATGCCGTGCAAACGATTGCCAATGTTAGCATCCAAATCCAATCTGAAGCAGAGAGTTGAAAGCTGGGAAGGGCATCAGGTGAAAAAAGTAAGAAATAGATACTGATGGCAATAACTCCGCCGCCTAGTTCATACAATGAAATTCTTGTGGAATCGTATTTTTTTATCAGTTGGCCGTTCATTACAGTAAAGATAGAGGCTAGAAAGGCAGCAATTACACCCAACCATATTCCAATAGAGTTTTCTGTTTCAAATTGAAAAATAAAGTACAATCCTAAAATTACGATGCTGCCCAATAGAAGTTCATAGAAGTGTAGCTTTCGTTTGAAAAAAACCGGCTCCAGAAGTGCGGTGAACAATGAACCTGTGGCCGTTGCTGCTAAGGCAATGGAAACGTTGGATTGTTTAATGGCTTCAAAAAAGAAAATCCAGTGTGCAGCAATAATAAAACCAACACCAATGGTTTTTAACAGTCCTTCTCGTTTCATTTTAAAGCTCTTTTTCATGAGCAATAAATACAAGGCTAACGAGCAGGTAGCAAAAAACATGCGGTACCAGACTAATTGCTCTGACGGAATGGTAATTAACTTGCCCAATATTGCTGTAAAGCCAAAAATGAGCACCACCAGGTGGAGAAGTAGTAAGTTCTTCATTTAAGAGATGGCGTATAAAATGGGTTTGCTGGGGCTAGCGTCATTTTCAAATGGAGCAATTTGAAGGTTTAAGAGGTAGTGCCCGTCTTCAACCTCATTCGGAACATAGATTAACTCAGTAATGGTTCTGTTGAGGTTTGTTTTTTCTGGGTGTTCCCAAAAAGCACGATGCGCTGCAAGCACCCCTCCATCTATTTCTTTATCGACTGAGGGTAAGTCAATTAAAAAATGTTCAATTCCTAACGCGATTAACTCCGTCATGGCTTTGGCTTCAACAAATGCTGGATTGGTATCAGAATATTGTTTGCTCAACTTATCTGTTGAGTTTGGCAAAGTTCGTATAACAATGGCTTGAGTGTTTTTATGTTGAAGAACCGATTCAATTTGTTTCCAGGTAATTATCTCATCTCCATTTTCTTGTTTTTCCGGAGTAATAGATATTAACTCGGCAGGGAAAAAAAATTGTTTTAACGTTTTGTTGATGGAGTATACCTCTTTTGAGATATGACCAACGCATTCTGTATGCGTACCATGGCCATGTGGATTAAAGGAAATGTTCCGAAAATTTACACTACCGCCTTCTTTTACTGCGCCAGTGAAATGTTCGGTTCGAACAGGCTCAATAGTGGGTGGCTCAACATACCAAGCACTCGGGTTATCTTTCCCTACGTGCAAAGGCATTGAAATGTCAAGAGGTTTAGAAAAATCTACTTGAACTTCAGTTGATCCTAAAATTACGTTTGACTTCGTTTTCATGAAGTCAAACGTAAAATAAAAAATGATAGGATACCAGCTTTATTCCATTCTCACAGTAATTGGTATGTGAACAAGTAAAGAAACTGCTCTACCTTGCTGCATGGCAGGGTTTAGTCGAGGCAGTTGTTCAATTGCTTTTTTAGCAGCTTTGGCTACATGCTTGTTTTGAGTCTGGACAGTTTCTATGTTGGTAACATTTCCTTCCTTATCAATAACAAAACTCATTAATACAGATTGATTGCCACCAATATATTTCATTTGCTCTGTAACTTGAAATAACCTTGCCACTTTGTTTTTAATACTGAGTTGACTGCATGTTTGAAGTTCGACGCCTCTTAGTTCTTTGCATTCGTCATAATGTGCAAATATTTCTACAGCGGTATGAACTCTATCAGCCTCTGTTTCCGTGTAGTTATTGTCGGGACCATAATCGATAATGGTATTAATTTCTGGAGCGGCAGGCTGCTCGTTTGGAGTAGGCTCGTCAACTGGTTCGTCTATTATTTCAGGGGTAAGCGTTTTTACAACCTCTATCTCAGTTGATGGGGGTTTCGGTTTCAGCTCCTGAATTTTTTCTTTTTGTAGTTTAATGGGAGGCAGAATCTCACCATCGTAAACATAAGTAGTATCAATGTCTGGCTCGGGAGTGTATGGGGTTGTTCTCACTGTGGTCCATTCAAAAGCAGTAAGAGATAATGCCAATGCAATGATTAATCCGGTTAAGAATCGCTGAGCGAAAGGAAACCGTTGTTCTCTTTTGTGATTCGGATTTTTCATAGTTACAAAGTTTAATGGGTTTATGACAAGAGAACGGAGCAAGTTGTCTAGAAATTGCGGCCGCACATGAACTTTGCGTTAAGGTTTGGTTAAATAACGGGGACAATTGAAAACAAAATGGACAAGCGTTCTCACATCAAAAAGTCAGAAGTTGTCTTAAATAAAGATTCTTTAATTTAGAAATTGATAAAAAGTAATGTATTTACAATGAAGGGAAAAATCCAGAGCGCAGCCAAAGCATCAGTCTTGTTTACTCTCCTCAGTTTGGTTTCATTTAGCACTAGTGCTCAATGGACTCAATTAGGACAAGATATAGATGGTGAATTGGCAGGTGACCAATCGGGTTTTTGGATTGAGATGAATGCTACTGGAAATCGAGTTGGTATTGGAGCCCCTAAAAATAATGGAAATGGAAGCAATTCGGGGCATGTCCGAGTATATGAAAGGACAGGAACCTCTTGGACCCAACTTGGAGCCGATATTGATGGAGAGACTACATTTGACCAGTCAGGGACGGCTCTTAGTATAAATGCAGCCGGAGACCGCGTAGCAATTGGATCTCGGCTCAATAGTGGAAATGGATCAAACGCAGGGCATGTAAGGGTTTTTCAATGGAATGGCACTATTTGGAGTCAATTAGGTCAGGATATAGACGGCGGAACAGCAGGAGATGAATCGGGATCATCAATTAGCTTGAATGATTTGGGAAACAGGGTAGCTATTGGTGCAGAAGGTAACGATGGTAACGGAATAAATTCAGGACATGTTCGTGTTTACGAATGGAATGGAATAGCTTGGAGTCAACTTGGTGCTGACATCGATGGTGACTCATTGAATGATAATTCTGGGTTTTCGGTTAGCTTTAACTCGCTCGGAAATCGATTAGCAATTGGAGCTCCGCTCAACGACAGAAATGGACGAGATGCCGGGCAAGTGCGTATTTTTGAATGGAGCGGTACTTCTTGGGCTCAGCTGGGCACTGACATATACGGTGAGGCCGTAGGAGACAGATCTGGTTATGCGGTTAGTATGAATTCAGCCGGAAGTCAACTTGTGATAGGCGCACCTTTTAATAATGGAAATGGAGGAAGTTCCGGACATGCTCGAGTTTATAATTGGAACGGAACTTCTTGGATTCAAAAGGGCATGGATATAGACGGAGAGGCATTTGATGATAATTCTGGCATTTCAGTTAATATGAATGACTCTGAAGATCGAATCGTTGTTGGAGCTCAACTCAACAATGGAAATGGATTTAGATCGGGACATGTTCGATTATACGAATGGAGCGGAACAGCTTGGTTCCAAATTGGAATCGATTTAGATGGAGAAGCAGCGAACGATTGGTCAGGAAACTCTGTAAGTATAAATGCAGTTGGAGATCAAGTAGCAGTGGGAGCATGGTTAAATAATGGAAATGGCAATGATGCAGGGCATGTTCGGGCATACCAAAACATTTTAGCTACTAATGTTGATGAAGTTGAAAATGAGGATTAAGTTTCAATTTACCCAAACCCTGCAAGAGAAAATCTAATTTTAGAAACTCAGAACAGCATTGGAGAAGTTGTTCAAATCACATCCATCACAGGTGCATTAATTTTGGAATTTATCATTACTAAGGAAAAAGAAAAAATAGATGTTAGCGGCTTTCAAAATGGCATTTACTTTTTGAGAGTTGGAGAACGAGCGCAGAAAATTGTAGTTTCCAGATAATTTAGATTGCTCGGTTTTTTGCAAGTTTCATGTTAAGCTCACTTTAAGATTTAAAGCTAAATACGTCGCAATTGTTGTAAGCTCACAAACCATCCTTAAATTTGTGAAAATCAATAAGAAGTTAAACCTTAACTTCTGTCACATTAATTTCGGATTTCTACATGCCAAAAAATAAAAATTCAAAACCTAATTCTTTGCAAGAAAAGGTATTAAGTACGTTTCGTACAAACCCTACCCTAGCAATGAATTACAAACAAGTATCACGACAATTAAACATTACCCAAACCTCTAAAAAGAAGATTATTGCAAAAGTGTTGTTTGAATTAGAGGCGAAAGAAGCATTGGTAGAAGAAAAGCCGGGGAAATTTAAATTGATCAATCATGAATCAAACCTGAACAAATTAGTTGGAAAGGTAGACATGACAACGAGCGGATCTGGTTACGTTGAGGTAGAAGGCTTGCCAAATGACATTTACATTGGAGAAAAAGACTTAGGAATAGCCTTGCATGGTGACTTGGTTGAGGTGGCTATTTTAAGAGTTAAGCGAAACGGAAAGCCAATAGGCAAAGTCATTGAGGTTCTAGAGAGAGCAAAAACAGAGTTTGTAGGAACACTTCAAAAATCAGCAAAATTTGCATTTTTAGTACCTGACAGCAAGCGAATGACGGTCGATCTTTTTATACCATTAGATAAATTAAATGGAGCAAAAGATGGAGAAAAAGTAATTGCAAAACTAACTCATTGGCCAAGCGATACCGATAGTCCATTTGGAGAAATAATTCAAGTTTTAGGAAAACCAGGAGAAAACGAGACCGAAATGCACTCTATTTTGGCGGAATATGGTTTGCCAATTAAGTTTCCTGATGGAATAGAGGCGGCGGCTGAAAATATGGATGTTAGCATTAAGGAGTCAGAAATAAAAAAACGAAAAGACCTACGAAAAGTTACGACGTTCACCATTGACCCTTCAGATGCAAAGGATTTTGACGACGCACTTTCGTTGCAAAAATTGAAGAATGGAAATTGGGAAATTGGAGTGCACATAGCTGATGTAAGTCATTACTTACGAGAAGAAAGCGCCCTAGATAAAGAAGCTTATGAGCGAGCTACTTCTGTTTACTTAGTAGACCGAGTGGTTCCGATGTTACCTGAAGTGCTGTCTAATTTTGCATGTTCATTGAGACCAAATGAAGATAAATATTGTTTTTCAGCCATATTCGAAATGAGTGAGGATACTAAGATTCACAAACAGTGGTTTGGAAGAACGGTAATTCACTCTGATAGAAGATTCGCTTATGAAGAAGCGCAACAAGTAATTGAAACCGGCGAAGGAGATTACAAAGAAGAGATATTGACCTTAGATAGATTAGCCAAGCAATTGCGAAAAGATCGATTCAAGAAAGGATCAATCAACTTTAACACGCTAGAGGTGAAGTTTAAATTAGATGAGAAAGGAGAACCGCTGAGAGTGTTTTTAAAAGAACAGAAAGACGCCAATAAGCTCATTGAAGAGTTCATGTTGCTTGCGAATAAGAAGGTAGCTGAGTTTATAGGGGCACGCGCTGAAGAAACCCAAGTGCAACGCGTTGGAGAAATGAAAACGCCTAAGCCTTTTGTGTACCGAATTCACGATAGTCCCGATCCAGAGAAATTACAAACGTTTGGGGAGTTCATTAAAAAGTTTGGCTACCGAATAGATACCACGTCACCAAGAGGAATTTCAGACACATTAAACCGCTTAATGACAGATGTTCACGGAAAAGCAGAAGAGGCACTGATTTCTCAATTGGCAATTAGAACCATGGCCAAGGCAGTATACTCTACTGAGAATGTAGGTCATTATGGGTTAGGATTTAAGTTCTACTCACACTTCACTTCGCCCATTCGTCGCTATCCAGATGTAATGGTTCATCGTTTATTACAATATTACCTTGATGGCGGCAAAGCAGTTGATGCCACTGAATTAGAAGAAAAGTGTAAACACTCATCCGAGCGAGAGAAATTAGCTACAGAAGCTGAGCGAGCGAGTATAAAGTTTATGCAAGTAAAATTTATGCAAGACAAAGAAGGTGAAGTGTTTGGAGGTGTAGTGTCTGGTGTTAGTGAATGGGGAATTTTTGTAGAGTTAGAGGATAACAAATGCGAAGGTATGGTGCGTTTGCGCAGCATGAAAGACGATTTTTATATCTTTAACCCTGACAACTACGCTGTTGAAGGGAAGCGAACTGGTAGGTTATTTAGAATTGGGGATGAAGTAACAGTTAAAGTATTAAAAGCCGACCTTTCAAAAAAGCAGTTGAATTTTGAACTGTTGAGTGACTTTTAAGTTGATATATGAAAAGAGGATTTCTAATTTGTCTTTTTATATTCAGTCTTATTAACGGTTCTTTGGCGCAAGAAATAAATTCAATTCCAAAGCAAATACGGGGTATTGTAATTGGCGGGAACTTTTCAAAGATTTACTATGATGGTAAACGTCGACCATCAGCCTTTGCATTTCCCGCTACAGGAATCAATGCAGCATTTCAATTAAAAAACAAGCTCTTTCTAAGTTCAACGGTGTTATTTTCTAACGCAAGATCTCAAGTAACTCCTTCTGCAGTAGTTCGACAGAATGTCGCTCAAATTCTACTAGGACCCTCTCTATAAATAGACGATGTTAAACTCAATGCAGGCTTTAGTTTTGAATATAGAACTGCTCCTAGCTTGTACTCAATTACCGAAAGTCCTATAAACTTGAAAGGACCTGTTGGAGAGGAGTCTTTTCAAGTCAACTTCATGACAGGGGTTGAGTTTTACGTGAGCCCAATCTTTACATTTTGTATAAACGGAATCATCCCTGCACAAAAAGTTAACACTTCTTCTATCCAGTTTGGTTTAAAGTATCGTTTTCATGCTGCTCGACCCGAAAAGATTCAAAATCATAGGCAACATGTAAAAGCAATGGCTAAAAAGGACATTGTTTTATTGAAAGAAGGGGCCTTGTTGGTTCGTTTAAAAACTTCTGAAAATACAATAGCTGCACTCCGAAAAGCGGGACGAGAAAGGCAAGCGATAAAAGAAGAACAGTGGCAAACAACTCAAAACCAAAAAATAGTAAAAGCGTTCAAGTCATATTTCGATTTTGCTCCAGTTTATTTTTTCTACAGTGACAAATCTAATCAGGTGAGACAAGGAGACTTTAAAGGAATATTTTTAAATGAAAAGCTAGAAGTTGATTTATCGATAGTTTTAGACAAACGAAACATATTCACGGCAGAATACACGGCCATAAAGCAAGATACTTTTATTCAATTGTCACATTACCAACTAGAACAAATTGGGAACTTTCGACACGAATGGGTTCCTTATTATTATGGCCAGCCCAACTTTGGGTTCAGGGCAATCGTGGTTAAAAATCAAAATTTTGAACAGATAGTGGAACCTTTTCCTTACTATGCCCGCACCAATGCTCCCGGAATTCAAAAACATCTCGAACAGCTGCTTTTTGGTTTTCCATTGATTTACTTCCTACTTAATTCCAGTTACGACGCTGCTGTGGAAGCTTTAAATGGGAAACTACATGATTACTACAGGAAGACTCAATAGAAGTCGACTAGTATTTAATCAGTCAAAAAGTCCACCTCAAATTAGCCTCCGTTGATAGGCAAATTCCCGTCAGTTTTAATGTTCCTGTCTGCTCCTTTTTCAACCTTGACAATACGTTTTTTGCGTCGATGCTTTTCGTAATTTTGCCGGCCGAAATTAAAACACAAAAGAACATGCAATTCAATATAAAAGAAATATTTACAGTAGGAATGGTGCTCTTCGCAGTAATTGACATCGTTGGCTCCATTCCAATCATTATTGACCTACGACAAAAAGTGGGACATATTAAGTCTGAAAAAGCCAGCATTGTTGCCATGGTCCTGATGATTGCTTTTTTGTTTCTAGGGGAGTCAATTTTAAACCTCATAGGAATCGATGTTAGTTCTTTTGCCATTGCAGGTTCATTCGTTTTGTTTTTTCTGGCGCTGGAAATGATTTTGGGAATTAATTTGTATCGAGACGACATCCCTGAAACTGCTTCCATTGTTCCAATTGCCTTTCCATTAATTGCTGGTGCAGGCACCATGACTTCATTACTTTCTTTGAGAGCAGAGTATGCAGTACAAAATATTATTGTAGCCATAATCATCAACATCGTGGTGGTGTATGCCGTGTTGAAACTTTCCACAAAAATTGAAAAGATATTGGGCTCTGGAGGCATTGCTATACTTCGCAAAGTTTTCGGAATCATACTCCTAGCGATAGCCATTAAGCTATTTAGAACAAACGTAGGGTTCTAAATTACTGAACCTGATATACGAAGGAAAACTCGTTTTTAATATCCCGTTTAAAGCTGATTTGGAACTTTTCCTTTAATACCTTTGTTCATCTAAAAAGAATCGAACTGTGGCAAACTTATTCAAGAATAAAGCGGATCAAGAAGTAAAAATTGGAAAGCCAGACTGGTTAAAAACTAAAATTTCTTCAGGTAAGGAATACCGTGAAACAAAGCAGATTGTTAAAGACCACAAGTTGAACACCATCTGTGAATCAGGGAAATGCCCAAATCAAGCGGAGTGTTGGAGTGCAGGAACTGCAACTTTTATGATATTGGGAAACACTTGCACTAGGTCTTGTCAGTTTTGTAATGTGGACACTGGGAAACCGGAAGATGTTGACCCATTCGAGGCTTTGCGAGTGGCCAAGTCTATCAAGTTAATGAACCTCAAGCACGCCGTTATAACCTCCGTAGATCGAGATGATTTGAAAGATGGAGGAGCAGATGCTTGGAAAAGAACGGTTGAACTGATTAGAAAGCATAATCCAGGAATTACAATAGAGACCTTGATTCCTGACTTTAAAGGGGAGTGGGAAAATTTACAGCCAATTATAAATGTTGCTCCGGAAATTGTATCGCACAATATGGAAACAGTTCGAAGAATAACAGCGAAAGTTAGAATTCAAGCAAAATACGACCGAAGTTTAGAGGTATTGAGCCGATTAAAAAAAGGCGGAATCGAAAAAACTAAGTCTGGAATAATGGTAGGACTAGGTGAGTTTAAAGAAGAAGTACTGGCGACCATGGATGACTTGAGAAATGTTGGAGTGAGTATCATGACGATTGGGCAATACATGCAACCGTCGAAAAAACATTTACCGATATCAGAATTTGTTCACCCTGACGTTTTCGCTTTCTACAAAGAAGAAGGGATGAAAAAAGGATTTACGCACGTTGAAAGTGGTCCATTGGTAAGGTCATCTTACCATGCAGAGAAGCACCTTTAAGGGTTTTCTCTTTTGTACTGATTATACTCTTTTACAAATTTTGGTAATAACTCTATAGCATCTTTAGGCTTCATTGTAATTACTGACTTATATAGCTCGCTGTAATCTGCAATTAGTGGTAAGAATATATCTTGAAGAGTTTTTTTACTTCTTATGCAAGAGTAATAACTTGAGCCTTTTTCTCGAATTAAATATTCCTCAAGAAATATCGCGTAGTACGTTCTTTCGCTACTGCCGGTTGGTCCGCCTCCGGTTTGTTGGGCTCTTCGTTTGTGCAGATATAAATGAATGGCTCCTGTATCCAAAACTTTTGCGAAATCTGAATTGTACTTAATTAGCGGTGTTACAAGAAAGTTGGTCACCAATGCAAAACTATCAGGAGCTATAATAAAACTAGACATGTCTTTTTTATTGAGCCTTTCAACTTTATTATTTCCAACGTAAAACTTAATTTTTGTGCCGATTCCTGATGGCCTGGTATAATTAACTTCAATCAGCCCAGTGTGTTTCTTTCCTTTTAAATCCCAATAATAACCTTCAAAACGCGGCACTTCCTTTTTTTCAAATACCTGAGCATGGCATAAAAGAGGAAAACACAAAAGGAGACTGAGAACGATTTTAATTTAGCAAAAGTGTTTTTCAAATTGAGCTATCAACTTTTTTTGCACCTCAAAAAAGTCCAACTTTTTCCCCAGTTCCTTTTCTAAGGAGGTAACCGACTTGTCGTCTAAGCCACAAGGCACAATGTGATCAAAGTAACTGAGGTCTGTGTTGATGTTGAAAGCCAAGCCGTGCATGCTTATGCCGCGACTCACTTTTAACCCAACGGCACAAATTTTTCTTGCTTTTTTATTTCCTGCGTCTAGCCAAACACCGCTAGCGTCTTCAATTCGTTCTCCTTTTAATCCATATTCCGCAATACATTCTATAACACATTGTTCTAATTTTGCGACATATTCTCGAACACTAATACCGAAGTTTTCAATATCGAATATTGGATAAACTACCAATTGTCCTGGACCATGAAAAGTAATGTCACCTCCTCTTTTTGTTTGATAAAACTCTGCGCCCGTTTCCTCTATAGGAACTTTAAGATTGCAAATATCTCCTGACTTTCCCAAGGTATATACTGGTGTATGCTGCAGTAGAATTAAGGTATTTTCAGTTTCTTCACTGTTCGCTTTTTTTTCGAGTTGGGCGTTAAAGAAATTCTCTTGAAACGTTAAAGCATCAAGATAGTTGGTTGGTTCAAGAGTAATTATGGTATAACTCATGCGGTAAATTTAAACATAAAGGTCTTACATCTAAACTTCTGTGTACTTTCGTTTCACAAAAGATTCTACCTTTTTATAAAATGAAAAAGAAAAAGTTTTACGTCGTCTGGAAGGGTAAAAAAAACGGGGTTTTCACTTCTTGGGATGAGTGTAAAAAAAGTATTGATGGGTTTAAAGGCGCTGAGCATAAATCTTTTCCCGATTTAACTTCAGCTACCAAAGCTGCAAAAGAAACGTACGCTAAACACAAAGGGGTAGCGCAAGCTAAAGTGGCTATTTCTGCAGAGAAGCGAGCGTTAATTGGAGAGCCTGATTTGAACACGATTGCAGTTGATGCGGCGTGTAGTGGTAACCCCGGAATTATGGAATACCAAGGCGTCGAAACACAGTCAAAAAAAGTAATTTTTAAAAAGGGACCTTTTAAAAACTCTACCAATAACATAGGTGAATTTCTAGCTTTGGTGCATGCGTTGGCCTTATTAAAAAAGCAGAACAAGTCAACCCCTATTTATTCTGATAGTAAAATTGCAATTGGTTGGGTGCAGCGAAAAAGGGTGAATACCAAGTTAGTTCGAGATGCTTCAAATGAAGACTCTTTCGAATTAATCGACCGAGCACTAAAATGGTTGCATACAAATGATTACCAGAACAAAATCATAAAATGGGAAACCAAAGTGTGGGGTGAAATCCCTGCAGACTTTGGAAGAAAGTAGAGCCTACTCTAAGGCTCCATCAATCATTTTCTTCATGTTGCCATTGGTTTCTGCCTCTTGAAGCTCTTTTAAAGCATCAACAATTTTCAAATTCATTGCTTTTGTTTGAGAAAGCGTTTTATTTAACTTCTCTTTAGCAGCGTTATCCTCCGTTTTCGCTAGTTCTGCATTTAACTGTTCTATTGCGTTTGTGTTTTTAGCTTTCATTTTAATCAATGAATTTAAACCAGCCATTCGCACAAACCAGATACCTGTTCCCTTGCTATTTTCAACTAACGTTGGAAGCGCTTTTTCAACTACCGTAAAGTCTTGTTTATCTAAAAACTCCCCGTAACTATTCATTAAGCCATATTTCCCAAAACCACTAGCGTTCTTAATCGACTCTTCAAAAAATGCCTGTTTTTCAGGATTTCCATCAGCGGCATAAATGGATGCAACTGTAGCTAGAATTCCGGCATTTTCTTCTTTTTCTAATTGCTCAGCCAATTCGAGACCTTTTGTAGCATCTTTTTTGTGAACAGCATCAAGGGTGGCAGAAATAACATAATATGACAAATCCTTTTTTCTACCATCCAAGAAATCCATATCAACTTCTTCAATAAAGTATTTAGAAATCGCCGTGACCGCCGCTGCTCTATTCGCTGATTTTTCATCAGACGCTGCAATTTCCTTCAGTGCTTCTAACGTTCTTTCAGGTCGCTCGTTTGCTAATTTTTTAACTGCTTGGATGGCAGATTTTCGAATGTACCAGAAGTCATCTTTTAACGCTTTTTCAATTAAGTCTAACGAAGCAGAATCCTTTTGATTTTTAATTAATCGAATCGCTTCCTTTTTATCTAAAAAGTGATTGGCATTATTGTATAGTACAATGGCTTCGCTTTTTTCAAAATTTTGATCAACTGTACCCAAAAGCACTTTATCTAAATCAAAATTTATCAAGAGCGGTGGTTCATTCAAGGTAAACTCAAACTCTTCCATTCTTTTGGTGATTCTGATTTCTTTTTCACGAACTATACCATTCGGCTGAAGAACGTAAAGTGTTGTTGGAATTTCAAAAACCTCAGGAACATCCGGGCCATCTTGTGTTTGTTGAATGGTAACTGCTAATTTACCATCAGCAAAATTTTTCTCTACTTCAATAATCGGGTGACCTGCACTTAAAAACCACTGGTTAAAAAACCAGTTTAGGTCCTCGCCGGTTACCTCCTCAAATGCCAGTCTTAAATTATGAATTTCAACTGTCTGAAATTCATTGTCTTTTAAGTAGAGATTTAGTCCAGCAAAAAACGCATCATCACCAATGTAGTTGCGCAGCATGTGTAAAACTCTTCCTCCTTTTTGGTAAGAATGGGCGTCAAACATTTCCATTCTATTGTCATAATTGAAGCGAATAAGGGTTTCTTTGTTAATTCTAGATTGGCCTAAATAGACACTTAAATCTTGATCAATGTGCAAGTCAGCTTGGTCTTTCCCATATTTATGCTCGTTCCATAAATACTCACCGTATGTTGCAAATGATTCATTTAAAGGTAGGTTTGACCACGACTCACAGGTTACTAAGTCTCCAAACCAGTGGTGAAACATTTCGTGAGCAACAATATCTTCTCCTGCATTGTCAATTAAAAATCGCTTGTTTCCTTGAATAAAATCCCCAAAAATTACAGCTCCTGTATTTTCCATTGCCCCAGAAACGTAATCCCTAACTACTACTTGGTGGTACTTATCCCAAGGGTAATCGTAACCTAGTTTAGTGGAGAAAAACTCTAACATTTCAACCGTGTTTGGGTAAATTTCTTTGGCCACATCGGCATATTTTTTTTCTACATAATAATGAACTGGCTTGCCTCTCCATTCGTCTTTTGCAATTGCAAATTCACCAACTGCCATCATGAAAAGGTAAGGAGCATGCGGTAGGTTCTGCTTCCAATAGTCTGTTCTTGTGCCGTCTTCATTTTCAGTTTGAAACATTAACTCCCCGTTAGCAAGAGTGGCATAATTTGAGTCTACCGTAATGTATATTTCTTGAGTAGTTTTCTCATTAGGTGAATCAATGGTTGGAAACCAGCACGAGCTAGACTCTGTTTCTCCCTGCGTCCAAATCTGTTTTGGCTTGTTTTCAATAGCCCCGTCGTTATTTATAAAGTATAACCCCTTTTCGCTGGTAATGGCAGCGCTGCCGCCTGCTTTCAGCTTGTTAGGCATCGCGGTATAATCAATAAATATTTTATACGTGTCTGATTTTGTGTAGGTTTTACCAAGAGAGATTTTTAAAAACTCATCGTCGTAGACATAGTTTAACGGAGACTTTTTGCCAATTCGATCTACCATTGCTACTTCATGAATTTGAAATCCTTTTGCATCTAGAGTTAAACTATCGGTAGCATAAAAATGTGGTTTAACCATTAAATTTGCTCTTCCATAAAGGTAGGCGCTATCCCAATTAAAACTTACTTCCAATTTGGTATGCAATACATCACTCACCCTAGTTTCTGAAGCTCTGTAAATTTCTCTTGCACTATTTGCTTCTATGTTAACGGTATCAAGTGTAACATATTCTGTAGTCGCAGTAGACGGTTCAATGGATTTACAAGCTTGGAAAACACCTATTAATACGGTGATAGTTAGCGGAATAATTATTTTTCTCATGGTCTTTTAATTTGCGATGCAAAAATGCATTTTTAACTCTGGATTAACAAGTTGAATGTGATGAAGGGTAATTGCATAAAATGTATATTTGTGGCGTTATGAGTGAATTGAAGGTAGAAATAGAGAATGGAAATAGTTTTTCCATAGAGCAATTAACAGGAAGTTCTGCAGAGCTGAATGGATTGTCGATAAATTGGGACCAGATAGAAATTAAGCCTGGAAAATTTCACATTATAAAAGATAGAAAATCGTTTTCAGTAGAAGTGATTGGCGCGGATGCAGCAACAAAAACCTTCGAATTAAAAGTGAACAACAATATTTATAAAACGAAAGTAGAAGATCGCTTCGATTTGTTGTTACAACAATTGGGAATGGATAACCTTGTCGGTAATGTTGCAAAGGAGCTAAAAGCGCCAATGCCAGGGCTAGTTCTTAAAGTTGAAGTGGAAGTAGGGCAAACTGTTAAAGAAGGCGAAGCCTTAGTAGTTTTAGAAGCGATGAAGATGGAGAACGTACTAAAGTCTCCGGCAGATGTTGTAATTAAGTCCATTGGTGTTGCCGAAGGTAATGCGGTAGAAAAGAATGAATTATTAATTGAATTTGAATCTTAAAAACGAATAAACATGAAAAAGGTAAATATTTTAGCAATAGCATTGGGTGTATTTTTAGCTTCTTGCGGAGATACAGCGAAAAAGTCGGAAGAAAAAGAAATGACTCACGATGAAATGCATGAGGCTGGAGTTGATCATGAAGACCACGATCACGATGCTATGGCAGAAGAGGCCGAAGAAGCAGAACCAGTTGCAATTCCAGAAGGTGCAAAAGTATATTTTGCCAACCTAGAAGATGGGCAAACGGTGACTTCACCTGTGAAGATTGAATTTGGTGTAGAAGGAATGGAAGTAGAGCCTGCCGGAGAATTAAACGAGGGAAAAGGTCATCACCACATCATTATAAATGGAGGTCCATTGGCTAGAGGAATAATCGTGCCTGCAGATTCTGCTAACATACACTTTGGAAAAGGTCAAACAGAAACAGAGCTAGAACTGCCTGTTGGAAAGCACATGTTAACCATGCAATTTGCTGACGGTTACCACCAAAGTTACGGGTTACAATTAAGTTCTACTATTACAGTTGTAGTAGAGTAAGCAACAAAAGAGTTAATTTTAAGCCATGCAACATCGACAGATTTGCATGGCTTTTTTATGTCAAAACGTAACAAGATGAAACGATTAATAATTGCACTTTACGCTAGCCTATTTTTTCTGTCTTGTGGAGAGTTTTCACTGAATGAGAAAAAGGAAATAGAAAGCGTTTTGGCTTTAGATGTGGAGCATGCTATCAGAAAAAACGGAATTTCTTTAGTTCCAATTATAAACAAAGTAGCCGAAAAACCAATAAAGCTAAAGACTGAGGTTCAGGAAGGAAATGAATTGACATTGCAATTTGACCTAGACTTAGAGCCTGATGAGAAATTACATTACACTATCAATAATGGACCTGTTAATAAGGCAAAAGGGTCAGATATTACATTAGAATTATTGGAAGGCAATAACGTGATTTTTGTGTGTTTGTCAAATACGGTTGGCGTGAGCTCTACTTATTGGGTAAAAAATTACTTTAATGGAAAAGGAGCTGGAAGTTTTGATGAATCTAAGACGCATCTGTTTCAGCACTTTACTGCAACTAGTGAAGGAATAGTTGTTGACTATAAGATCATGAATCCGCTAAATGGACTTACTGTTGCATTGCGATTAGATAGTGTTGGATACCTGCTCACACCAAACATAACATATTTGCTTCAAAGAAATCAATCCGTTCGGCTTGAGTTGCTGAACGCGGATGGAGAATTTGTTGATGGGCCCTTTAACGATACGGGAGCAATGCGTCTAGAGTTGGATCAGTGAACGGAAAGAACTAATTGATTTTTATGGTAAGAACTACTTTCTGAACCTTCTAAATTACAAAAAGGTTGTTCCCTTAAACTGGCTCAACATCCACCCGGTAATACTGTAACGGCTTTTATGGGCCAGGGCAACTTCGTGTTCCAATAACTCTGAACGGAAAATCACCAGCCTGCCTAACAGCGGGTTTACAACTACTGTTTTTTCAACATCGTTTTCTGACAGATACAGCAACAATTCTCCACCATCTCCTTGTTGCCAATTAGGGTTGAGGTAAAACACGAAACTTAATACCCGATGGTCGGAGAGCTTTAATAAATCGAGGTGTCTTTTGTAAAATGTTCCGGTAGGGTAGTGCGCAAAATGACATTCGAAATCCTTTAAACTTAAAAATAAGCTTCGATTAAAAAATCGCATCATGGCATTAATTTGATCCATGTAAACCTGGTTGGCAGCTGACAGGTTGCTTTCATCAAGCCACTTTATTTCATCTCCTCGAATGCTTCTATTTATTTGATATTGGTTGGAAGTGCCAATTCCGGCTTTTTTAAACTTTCCTTGCTCTTTGTTTTCCTTTAAAATTTCCAAACAATCCAAAGATTCTTGATCTGACAGGAAGTTGTCGATAACGGCATAAGAATTCAGCGCTAAACTATCCGCCACAGCATCTAGTAAATTATAAGCTGCATTGTTGTCAGCGATTGACTCAATGGCTTCGAAGTTGAATTTTGGCTGCACTATAAAAATAAGGTCATAAGGTAAGGTGCTTTTCAAAAAAAAGAGCCGCACAAATTGTGCAGCTCTTTCGCTCCTCTTCTTGGACTCGAACCAAGGACCCTCTGATTAACAGTCATAGGGGGACTCTTCTTAACTATTATTAAATCAAGGTATTAAGAGAAATTATAATATTAACTGCCTAATTACTGCCGATGAGTATAATAAGTTATCCAAGAGTTGGTCAAACAAATGACCGAAAAGTATTTATTGAATTTTA